>OKVF01000295.1_pt1 | contig 62129 bp, 57 predicted proteins | sample 1604831 | NCBI WGS metagenome assembly OKVF01 (sample SAMN01760980, study PRJEB22395) | human gut metagenome
CATGAGCAATTAACCTACGCTCATTTCCAATAAATTACACTCTTTTCGTAACTTAAACGCACAAAAATACGACAATTCATTGATATATTCTAATTATTCCTCATGATCATTCCTTTTAAGCCATTCATTGGCATCGACTAACTTTCCGGAACCGAACATTAAGCTGGCATGATCCGTCACCTGTAACTCTTCAAGCAAATCCATTATACAAAAACAGTCCGAAAATACTGCAAAAACAGATTTCCGGACTGAAGGTTATCATCAATCATTTACGCTGCCTAAAAGACAGTCGGATATCATTTTCGGATTACTTCTTTACCCGTTTGATTATTCTCATTTCTTCGTCATCATTATACTGCATGGTCACTGTTCCGCCCTGCTCTCTGTTTCCGGTATAAATATATTTACCGCTTCCGTCTTCATCCCACGGAGAAGCATTGCTGCCATCTGCATTGTAACTCATACGATATTCAGAGTAGAAATTGCCATCAGGATAAAGCGTAATACGGGATTGTGCATAAAATCCGTCTCCCCAATCTTCCCAATCTGAAGTATAGGCTCCGTATGGGAAATTACCACTGGGCTGATAGTCGCAATAAAACGTTTCATTGTATACGACTTCTGTCATCTTACACTTGTTGCCTTCAAAGGTATAAGCGAATTTCACAATATCATCCAAAAGATAACCGAACTGGTACATCTTGGATCGGGCACTCTCAAATTCCTGAGTCAATCCTCCTGAATTTGCACACTGGGAAGCAAGATTTTCTGCTGTCATATACAACCGTGCGGCATCCTCATAATTCTCCATTGTTACCGTTTGAGGGAATGAATTGACCAGCTGAACAAACTGATTGACCAATTCTTCAACTGACACAGCCTTCAATGTCACGGTCAAGCTGATTGAAGCATTTTCAACAGACTTGACAGTCACCTGACGGGTACTTCCATACGCTACATTCTCATCCAGATAGAAACTTAAATTATGGTCATCTTTATAAACCTCATAATCAGGAGAGATCCATGATCCAAGATCGTATTCAAAAATAACCGCACTCTGCGTAGATTCTTCGCCTAACTCATTTTCTCCTTCTGCAGACAGATTGATCCAATTACCTGGTACGACAAAAATCACTCCATTGATCGGAGATGGTTCTATTTCAATCTTGGCCGTAGCACGGTAAGGCAGCTCTACCATATTGGCAATAGCTCTGGATAATTCTTCATAAGCAATTCTGATTTCCTCACTCGTAGCAGCTCCACCATAAATGACATTTCTGGCTGCATTGAGCTTATCATACATAGCCCGATAAGAAGCTTCCTCATAATTGTCTTCATTCAGACTTTCAGCATAGGCAACCAGATCACGCAACGCATTCATTGAGATTTCAGTCCACTTGGCATAAAGCGTCATATCGCCATTCACTACATCCTGATTAAAATTCCAGGCATTCACGCAAGCAGATTCTTTATACCAGCCTCCAAAGGCCGCATTTTCCTTGGTTGGAGCCAACGGCTCTCTCACCTTGCTTCCCGGAGCTACCATTTGGGAAGCCACCTGACTTCCTCCCTGAGAATCAAAAATCACGGTAAACTGTTGTTCCTGTTCATCATCGTCATTGCCACAACCAGTAGTCACAAACGCCAGGACAGCGAAAAGACAAAACAATGAAAAATAAAGCTTACATGTTTTCATACGTTTTTCCAGTTTAGTTGTTAGTAAAAAAATAGTTATTAATAGGGTTCTCTACAACAAGTTTCAATTAAGGTTCGGACAAATATAGGTAATTCATTTAGAATAAACAAAATTCATATCCAAAAATATATGGAACCATCTTATAATTATAACAAATTCCATACCTTTGCAAAATGAAAAAAATATTTATCTTACCTTCTGTATTATGGCTGATTACAGTGGTCGGCTGTCAAAAACCTGCTCCGGAAGTCAAACCGGAAATCATACATCTGAGCCGTGTATGCCGCGTTCCCAAAAATCAGGGACAGGCCGAAAGCTGCTGGGCATACGCCATGACCGGACATCTGGAAAATATGCTGATTACCCGTAATGATTCCGTCAGTCTGTCCCCCTGGTTCATCACCCGCAAAGCCTATGAGGAAGCCTGCCAGCGTGCCTTCACAGGAAAAAATGAAAAAATCTCTATAAGAGGTATGGGACACACGTTTCAGTCATTGGCTCAAAAATATGGTATTATACGGCAGAAAGACTATCCCGAACAACCACGAGCACAATTAAGGGAAATGAACAAAGAACTGAACAAGCTGCTCAAACAATACCAAAACGCACCGGACAGTATCAGCGTATTCTATCAGAAAGCGGCACTTATTATGGACCGTTATATGGGCAAGGTTCCCGATTCCGTCAACAGTTATGGCTCACATTACACCGATCCGCTCTCCTTTTACCACAGACTGACTGAGAATACAAAGCCTGTAACTCCCTTAACCAGTCTGACCGATCAGCCTTTCAACCGGTATATTCCTTTAAACTATCCGGATAATTATGAACATCGCCTGTTTCTCAATCTGCCTCTCGACTCTCTCTGCAATCTCACTGTTAAAACCATTCAGGAGGGCGGTACCGTCGTATGGGAAGGAGATATCAGCAACGATGGATTCTATTGGCGGGAAGGTCTGGCATGGTAAGACGGTATCAGCCGAAGACAGACAATCCAATTATCAAAAAGGGCTTCTCCACGATAACCATGCCATTCTGCTGATGGGACTGGCCCGCGATTCCAACGGCAGTCTCTATCTGATAGGACAGAATTCCTGGGGAAGAAAAAACCGTTATGGCGGTTACCTCTACATGAGCATGGATTACTTCAGAATGTGGACGGTTGCCATATTCCTATAGCAAAAAATAACAATAAAAAAGCATAAAAAGAAGCCGTTTCGCCATTGTCAACAGACAGCAGGCCAAACGGCTTCATTGCGATATTAAATATATCAGAAACCTGATCAGTCTTTAATCAGATTCTTTCCTGTCATATCAGCAGGCTGTTCCAATCCCATGATATGCAGAATTGAAGGTGCCACATCGGCCAAAATTCCATTCTCTACCTTTGCGTTCTTGTTCTCTGTAACGTAAATGAAAGGAACCGGATTCAATGAATGAGCCGTATTAGGTGTACCATCTGCATTGATAGCATTGTCTGCATTACCATGATCAGCAATAATGATTGTTTCATAACCAGTAGCCTTGGCAGCTTCCACTACTTCGTTTACGCAGGCGTCGACAGCCTTCACAGCCTTCTCTATAGCCTCGTAAATACCGGTATGACCCACCATATCACCATTGGCAAAATTAACTACGATGAAATCGTACTTGTCTTCCTTGATGGCAGCCACGAGTTTGTCTTTTACCTCAAATGCACTCATTTCAGGCTTCAAATCGTATGTAGCCACTTTCGGAGAAGCCACCAGAATACGTTCCTCACCTTCATACGGAGTTTCACGACCACCATTGAAGAAGAATGTCACATGAGCATACTTTTCAGTTTCAGCAGTGTGAAGCTGCTTCAATCCCTTGCTGCTCAGATATTCACCCAAGGTATTCTGCACATTTTCTTTCGGGAAGAGAATATGCACACCTGTAAAGCTGGCATCATACGGTGTCATGCAGTAATACTGCAATCCGGGGATGGTCATCATGCCCTGTTCCGGCATATCCTGCTGGGTCAACACAATGGTCAACTCCTTGGCGCGGTCGTTACGGTAATTAAAGAAGATCACAACGTCACCTTCCTTGATTGTACCGTCCACAGTTGAATTGTTGATAGGCTTGATGAATTCATCTGTCACACCTTCTGCATAGCTTTCTTCCATGGCTGCAACCATGTCAGTAGCCTGCTTGCCGACTCCCTTAACCAGCAAATCGTAAGCTTCCTTCACACGTTCCCAACGCTTGTCACGGTCCATAGCATAGAAACGGCCAATGATAGAAGCGATCTTGCAGCCAGTCTTGTCACACTCTGCCTGCAACTGCTCGATAAATCCTTTTCCGCTCTTTGGATCAGTATCACGTCCATCCATGAAACAATGTACATAAGTATTTGCAATACCATATTCCTTGGAAATACCGCACAATGTAAACAGATGATCAAGAGATGAGTGTACACCTCCATTTGAGGTCAATCCCATCAAATGTACGCTTTTACCAGTATTCTTGGCATATTCATAAGCTGAAACGATTTCAGGATTCTTAAGAATGCTTCCGTCTGCACAAGCGCGGTTAATCTTAACAAGATCCTGATATACAATACGTCCTGCACCAATATTCAGATGACCTACCTCGGAATTACCCATCTGACCGTCGGGCAAACCCACATTTTCACCTGAAGCCTGCAATTCGGACATCGGATAATTCTGGGCCAAATAATCCATATATGGTGTAGAAGTCTGAAAAATCACATCTCCTTTACCATGATTGCCGATTCCCCATCCGTCGAGGATTATCAAAAGTGCTTTCTTTGCCATAATTCTTTATATTTTAATACTATGATTTTTATTGTCTTGCAAATTTACGAATATAATTTGAATTTATAGTTTACTACTATCCTTTTTTATATCGGAAGAAATAAAAGAAAATGTTTTTTATAAAAAATTTGTTATTTAAATTTTTATTCATACTTTTGCAAAAACATAAAATTTAGCATTAAACTTAAGTTAAACTATTAAAAAAATTAGACATGAAAAAGTTATTCTTTCCGGCTCTACTTGCCTTATTTGCAAGTATGCCTTTGATGGCACAGATTACAACAGGTAATCCTACAGCCAAAAAAATTGCTACAGGAAACAGGCCAGAAGCTGGTGATTTCGGTCTTTATATGGGAGCCACATCTAACATGTTCAAGGGTATAGGAAAAAGTGACGTTAAAATAGATCCGCTACCACTTGTCAATTTCAAATACATGGTTACTGATGAGTTCGAGGCTAGACTCGGCGTCGAAATTTATAAAAAGAGAGAAACCATAAAAGGCGATATAGAAGGAGAAGATCATACATACGAAACCAAGAATAAGATCGTTGAATCTTACAACAGATTTTATCCCGGATTTGCATATCATTTTAACAAACACAACTTATTGGATGTTTATGCAGGAGCAGAAATGCCTATTGGATGGAGCAGAAATTCTGTTTATTCTGAACTTGATGGCGACGATAACTATCAGAACACAAGAAAAGCCTCTTTCCAAATCGGACTTGGTGCTTTTATAGGTCTTCAAGCGTTTATTGGTGATCTTCCACTTGCACTTGGCGTTGAATATGGCATCTCTTCTTTATTCGACACCAGATTACGTTATAAGAATGAAAGTAAAATGCAAGGCGAAGACGAACAAATCAGTTATAGTCCAAGTTTGGAAGAACTCCCAATGTTATCTGAAAAAGGACTTGGAAAAGAACAATACGATGAGCTTAAAGCCAGTAAAGGTGAAATAGGAAGTCAATTCCGTATTACCCTGACGTACTATTTTAAATAATCTACGAAAATGAAAAAAATTCAATTTTTAATCATAACAACTTTAGTACTCTTACTGCAAAGTTGTGGTACAGCCACATTCAATAGGACTTTCAGTCCACAAATCACACAGCTACATCTGTTAATGAGTGATCTTGAATATGTAGGCGAAACAGAAATAGAAGTCACATACAGTTCGTATCTCGGTTTTATCAAAAATATCCATACTGTAAACGGTATCGAATATGATGGTACGCAAAAACAAATAGCACGCCTTGATCCAAACTGGAATGGAAGTATGGGCAAATTAGATCACGCCACCTACAAAGTTTTGCAACAATTCCCGGAAGCACGTTATTTCCAGGTTATGCGACGTACGAAAGTAAAAGAAAGACTATTTCTTGGTAGTACAGTCACAGAAAAAGCAACCATAAGAGCCTACAAACTTAAAAAAGGCGAGGCTAATTAAAAATACATATAAAATTTGAGAACTGTACATTCTTTTAAATGAATCTTACATTAAACTTTCCGGATTTTACCTCAAGATTCATAATAAAAGAGGTACAGTTTTCGTTTTATTAAATAAAAACGATGAATAAACTAATAGCAACTCTGATTTTCTGTTCTTCGCTAATCATATTAAGCAATTGTACAGACGATGAAGATGCATCACCAATTACAGTCTTCACCGATCTTAGAAACAATACCGTTATATACAGTAATGAAATATGTGAAATAACTATTGAAACAAACAGCATTCATGGGCCGTTAAATAAAATCAACGTTTCTTCATTCGACTCACAAAGAGGGGTAATTGCACTTCTTGATTCTATTGTCAATAAAGAATCCGTGACTTTTAAATATTTTTATAAAGCTCCTATGCTTGATACAGATTCTACGAATGTCAAACTGACTTTTAGCGCTACTAATATAAATGGAGACTCACAGGAAACATCTCGTACAATTAAAGTCATCAAACGCGACTATCTCTTACAGGAAACAGCTGGAATTACACTTTATAGTGTAGAAACAGATGAACATCCCAATGCATTATGTTTAGAGAACCTCAGACCTATAATGTATTCACTTGCTGATTCTGCTGATATTGATCTTTTTATTCCCAACGAAACACCATCTGAAACAACCATACCAACAGAATGGCATACCAATACTAACATATACTTTGCAAGAGCCAATAACTTCGATTACGGTAATGCTACGTATCAAAGTGTTACAGAAACTTACGCTGCGACTATTTCAAATCCTAAAATAAAAGGGCTTAAAGCAAATGACATCATTCTAGCCGGAAGAGGAAATAAAGCTATTTGTGTAATTAAAATTGTACAAATATTTGATGAAATAGGAAACGAAAACGACCGTTATATCATCAATATAAAAAAAATCTAACCTTCTATAAATATTTAAAAGAGATGCCAAAATCCATTTTCAATGAGTTTTGGCATCTCTTTTTATAAAGTACTGTCTTTTTCACCGTTAAGGTTTGACAACAATCCTTATTCTGGCTATTTTCCCATATTTTAAAATACAGAAAAGAACCTATAAACCATCAGTGTGCAATATATCTTTCTTATATTCTTTATGGTCTGAAAAATTAGAGCAAGATCTTAACAAAAAACTTACAGATGTAGAAATAGATTTAAACTATTGATAAGAATGAAATACTTAAAAAAGCATCAGCTGACCATCTCCCAACAAATTATAACTCATACGATGGTAAGGGGTCGTTCCAAAAATCCGGATCGCTTCGCGATGTGCCTTCGACGGATAACCTTTATTGGAATCCCAATGATATTGGGGATATTCCTGATGAAGTTTCATCATATAATCATCGCGATAAGTCTTGGCTAGTATGGAAGCCGCAGCAATACTCATGTATTTACCGTCTCCTTTGACAACCGTCGTATGGGGAATATCTTTATAAGGCTTGAAGCGATTACCGTCTATAAGCAAAGCCTCCGGACGTACATCAAGCTGATCAAGAGCCCTGTGCATGGCCAGGAAAGAAGCATTAAGGATATTGATCTTATCTATTTCTTCCGGGCTCACTATTCCTACAGCCCAGGCTAAAGCATCACGCTCAATCTCGTCTCTTAACTGATAGCGTTTTTTTTCGCTCAGCTTTTTGGAATCATCCAAATTTTCGTTCTGGTAATCGGCTGGCAGGATTACGGCAGCCGCAAAAACGGCACCAGCCAGACACCCACGCCCTGCCTCATCACAACCGGCTTCTATCCTTCCGGGAGTCATACAAGATAATAACATTTTAATTCTATTTTATACCATTGACCATATTAATGCAAAGGTACCATTTCTATCTCATTTGTTCTGTTTGAGATCTCGTCTATTTTTATTTTTCTATACGCAAAAACAAGTTTTCTATTCTGAATTTGGTTGAGCGGCTAAAATATCCGACCTTTGTAACATGATTACAGTATTATTGTGTCTTTGGTGCAGTGCAATGGCAGGTTACCTGCTGCGGCGTTTTCCGCAAAAATGGATTGGCGGCCTCATCAGTTATATCATTTGGATCATGCTGTTTCTATTAGGAGTGGAAACAGGCAGCAATCATCAGCTTGTCAATTCACTCGACCGGCTAGGAATAGAAGCCGCAATAGCTGCTGTCCTTACCGTTGTCGGCAGTGGAATAGCAGCACTCGTTTTCTGGCACATACTGACCAACAAACGTAACATGAAATATGGAAGAGAGAACATTAAAGAACGGCAAAGCATCTGGATGCAAATGAAAGACAGCCTTATTATTGTTGTCTTTTTCGCCATAGGCTGTATTGCCGGATATACCGTTCTACTTCCATCAATACCAGAGAAAGCCAGTTTTTATGTACTTTGTCTACTGATGGGATGTGTAGGATTCAACATCGGACAAAGTGCGGAAATACGACAACATATCCGCCAATTGGACAAACGACTGATGTGGCTTCCGTTTGTGACTGTCATTGGTACACTCTCCGGCATAGCTCTGACCGAATTGCTTATTACCAGACATAGCCTTTATGAATGGTTGGCTGTAGGATCCGGATTCGGTTACTATTCCCTATCCGGCATTCTGGTCACAGAGGCCAAAGGAGCAGAGCTTGGCACATTAGCTTTGATGACTAATATTTTAAGAGAAATCATCACGCTTATAGGCGCTCCGCTGATTTATAGATGGTTCGGACCTCTGGCACCTATTACCGCAGGAGGCTGCACTACGGAAGATACGACCCTTCCGGTTATCTCACGTGTGTGCGGTGCCGAATTTGTACCGGTCAGTATCTTCCATGGACTAACCATTGATTTTGCCGTCCCGTTTCTGGTTTCCTTTTTTTGTGCTTTCTGAAATCTGGTTGAAATGATCAATCACCTGTCTTTCTGGAAGTAACCTACTTTTATTGGGTTTGTCATTTACATGTAATCTTTGCCAAGTATTTTTGCAGCATAATACTTAAATACAGAATGCCTTATGACAGAAACTCACTATCCTTGCTGCATCGAACAGACAGAAGACGGTTATTTTTATGCTTATCTGGCACAAAACCCAAGCTGCTACGCTTACGGAGAAACAGAAGAAGAAGCCTACGAAGAACTTTATAACATTGCTGACGAGCAGAATGCTGAATACTGCGCTCTCAGGGACTGGTATTAAGAAAAACCAACCAATCCCATTAGCAAATACGGGAACAACATATATACCATCCCTACAATATAAAAAATTGGCTAGTGCGTATCAGACTGATACACACTAGCCAATTTATATCCTCAAAAATTATTTTTAGAACATACGGGATACACGCTTGATACCTTCCACCAAAACATCTACTTCTTCCAATGTGTTATAAAGACCAAAAGAAGCGCGTACAGTCCCCTCTATACCAAAACGGTGCATCAAGGGTTCTGCACAGTGATGTCCTGTTCGCACAGCAATGCCAAGACGGTCGAGCAACGTTCCCATATCCAGATGATGAATATCACCAACCAGGAACGAAATGACAGCATCTTTATGCGAAGGTGTGCCAATAAACCGCATACCCTCTATATCCGCCATCTTTTGCATGGCATAACGGGTCAGTTCCTGCTCATGAGCATAGATGTTATCCATACCTAAAGCTGTCACATAATCCAATGCACGTGCAAGACCGGTTGTTGCCACATAATCCGGTGTACCGGCCTCAAACTTATACGGCAACTCATTAAAAGTGGTTTTCTCGAAGGTTACACGTTTGATCATCTCGCCTCCTCCCATATACGGCGGAAGCTTATCTAACCATTCTTCTTTTCCATAGAGTACTCCCACTCCTGTCGGACCATAGATCTTATGGCCGCTAAACGCAAAGAAATCACAATCCAGTTCCTGCACATCTACCGCAAAATGCGGTGTACTCTGTGCACCGTCAACCAATACAGGGACGCCATGAGAATGTGCTATCGCGATCATATCCTTTACGGGATTAACCGTTCCCAATACATTGCTGACATGCGTAATGCTGACCAGACGGGTATGTTCATTGAATAAACGTTCGTATTCATCAAGACATAATTCACCATTGTCCGTCACAGGAATAACCCGAAGACGAATTCCCTTACGCGCCTGTACCAATTGCCAACTGACAATATTGGAATGATGTTCCATCTCACTGATGATGACTTCATCACCCTCATTTAAAAAAGCATCACCGAATGTAGTAGCCACCAGATTGATACTTTCAGTTGTTCCACGGGTAAAAACGATTTCATTGGTACTCCTTGCATTCAGAAAACGCCGTACTGTCTCACGGGCAGCCTCATGGAGCTCGGTAGCCTGCTGCGACAGAAAGTGAACACCACGATGTACATTGGCATTGACATTATAGTATTCCTCCGTCATAGCCTCTACCACAGCACGCGGCTTTTGTGTCGTGGCTCCATTATCAAGGTATACCAACGGACGGCCGTAAACCTGCCTTGAAAGAATCGGAAAATCTTCGCGTATTTTCTGTATATCGTACATGATTGACTTTATTTACATAATTTACATCCGGCACATTTACTCAATTCGCCTCTGAAACGTTTCTCGACGAGATGGTGAAGACGGTCACGCAAGGCCTCCAAACCGATGCAATCGATCACTTCACCTGCAAACGCAAACTTGAGCAACATCATGGCTTCTTCACGACTGATTCCCCGCTGTTGCATATAGAACAAAGCCTGTTCATTAAGTTGTCCTACGGTAGAACCATGACTACACTTGACATCATCCGCATAAATCTCCAACATAGGCTGGGTATACATACGCGCCTCATTGGTCGTACACAAATTGGCATTGCGCTCTGTAGATACCGTCTGCTGGGCATCCTGACGAACCAGTACTCTTCCGGCAAACGCTCCTGTCGCCTTGTCATCCAATACATATTTGTAAAGCTGATTGCTGGTACAATGCGACATGCGATGATCTATCAAGGTATTGTTGTCCACATGCTGGGTCTTATCAGCTATCACACAGCCGTAAAGATTGGTTTCGGCTCCTGTACCGGAAAGATTAACATCCGTACGGTTACGGGTCAGTCCGTTATGAAGCGTAATGCTATGTAAAGTCACACTGCTGTCACGACGCTGTTCAACAAACATATTGCTGAACCGACGATTCTTAACATGAGTCTCTTCCAGTTCATACAACTCAAGGCGGGCATTCTCTTCCGCAAAGACTTCAACAACTTGTGTCGTCAAGAAATTACGGTCGTCAGCAGCATGATCACAAACGAGAATACGAGCCTGCGCACATTCTTCCAAAATAATCAGCACACGACGATTGACCATCAGATCTACATCCGAACGAAGTATATTCACGATCTGAATGGTCCGTTCTACCGCCACTCCACGCGGGATAAAGATAAAAAGACCATCCTGAGCCAATATGGTATTAAGCGCATTTATGGCATCCTTATCCGTTCGGGCCAACTGTCCGTAGTAAGAAGCAATCCGTTCAGGATATTTTTCAGCGGCTTCCTTTAAAGAACAAACCAATACGCCCTCCGGCAAAGCCACTGTCGGCAGAGATTTACTGTAAAAGGCATCATTCACCATAAAATATAGCGAAGTGCTCAGATTAGGCACGTCACACCGGAAAGCCTCATAAGGATTGACAGGAATGTCCAGACGATTCAGATTAAGACCATAGTCAGGTGCAAAAGCAGCCGCCACATCCGTATACTTGTAGCGTTCCACTTTCTTTGTCGGAAAACCTGTCCGGGAGAAATCCTCAAACGCCTGCTGGCGCAAAGCATTCAATACCGGAGCACTATGACGGTCGATCATCTCACGGCATTCCGTAAATAAATTAATATATTGCTGTTCGCTGTTCATTTCATCTTTCTGTTTTAATTTGACTGGCCTGACAGTCCTCCTTCAGACTGCATATTCAGTCAAACTGTTATTCTCCGACTTCGGCCTTAATCCAGTCAAAGCCTTTCTTTTCAATCTCAAGAGCCAGTTCCGGGCCACCGGTCTTTACAATACGTCCGTTCAACAGGACATGTACAATATCCGGTTTCAGATAATCCAGCAAACGCTGATAATGGGTAATAACCAATGCTGAAGTTTCCGGTGTACGCAGTTTGTTGAAGCCTTCAGCCACAATACGCAGGGCATCTACATCCAGACCGGAATCAGTTTCATCAAGGATACTCAAGGTCGGTTCCAACATCGCCATCTGAAAAATTTCATTGCGCTTCTTTTCTCCGCCACTGAATCCTTCGTTTACCGAACGGTTGGCCAATTTACTGTCCAGTTCTACAATTTTACGTTTCTCACGCATCATCTTCAGGAAATCGCCTGCACTCAACGGTTCCTGATTATGGTATTTCCGTTTGGCATTGATAGCCGCACGCATGAAGTTTACCATTGAAACACCGGGAATCTCCACCGGCTGTTGGAATGAAAGGAACAATCCTTCATGTGCCCGTTCTTCCGGTTTAAGTGCCAGAAGATCTTTTCCATTAAATGTCACACTTCCGCGAGTGACCTCATAAGCGGGATTACCGACCAATACATTGCTCAGCGTACTCTTACCCGCTCCATTCTGCCCCATCAGGGCATGTATCTCGCCCGGTCTGATAACCAGATCGATTCCTTTTAATATCTCTTTGCCATTAATACTGGCATGCAAGTCTTTTATTTCTAACATAGATGTTTATGATTATATGGACAGGGGGCGACATGCACCCCACCGTCAGATTCTGAATTATCCTACTGTTCCTTCTAATGAAACATTCAACAATTTCTGCGCTTCTACCGCAAACTCCATCGGCAACTTATTGATCACATCCTTGGCATATCCGTTGACAATGAGTCCGACAGCCTCTTCCGTAGGAATACCACGCTGATTACAGTAGAACAACTGCTCTTCGGATATTTTAGAAGTCGTCGCTTCATGTTCCACGATGGCTGTATTATTGTGTACATCCATATAAGGGAAGGTATGTGCTCCACAGGTGCTGCCCAACAAAAGTGAGTCACATGAACTGTAATTGCGTGCACCATCAGCTCCTGCAGCCACTCTGACCAGTCCCCTGTAGGAATTCTGGCTCTTACCGGCTGAAATACCCTTACTGATAATCGTACTCTTGGTATTCTTGCCAATATGAATCATCTTGGTACCGGTATCTGCCTGCTGATAATTGTTGGTTACTGCCACACTATAAAACTCAGCCTGGGAATTATCACCGCTCAATACACAACTCGGATACTTCCAGGTAATGGCAGATCCCGTTTCAACCTGTGTCCATGACAGCTTGCTGTTGGCACCACGCAAATGGCCACGCTTGGTTACAAGATTCAATACACCTCCCTTACCTTCAGCATCACCGGGATACCAGTTCTGAACCGTGCTGTATTTCACTTCAGCATTCTCGTTCACGACAATCTCCACGATAGCTGCGTGCAACTGGTTTTCATCACGCATCGGAGCCGTACAACCTTCCAGATAGGATACATAGCCACCATCATCACATACAATCAACGTACGCTCAAACTGTCCTGTATTCCGCGCATTGATACGAAAATAAGTAGACAGCTCCATCGGACAACGAACTCCTTTCGGAATATACACGAAAGAACCATCGCTGAACACAGCCGAATTCAAGGCTGCGAAATAATTGTCACGATACGGTACTACTGATCCCAAATACTGTCTGACGAGATCCGGATATTCACGTACGGCTTCACTGATTGAACAGAATATAATGCCCCGTTCCGACAATTTTTCCTTAAAAGTGGTCTTCACAGACACAGAGTCCATCACGGCATCCACAGCCGTCCCGCTCAATGCCAGACGTTCCTCCAACGGAATACCCAACTTATCGAAGGTTTTCATCAACTCCGGATCAATTTCATCCAATGATTTCGGACCGTCTTTTTTGCCACCTTTTGTAGGATCAGCGTAATAGGATATAGCCTGATAGTCTATTTCGGGCATTTTCAGATGTCCCCATTCCGGCTGTTTTTGCTCCAGCCAGTAACGGAATGCCTTCAACCGGAATTCCAGAAGCCATTCCGGCTCTTCCTTTTTGGAAGATATCAGACGCACCACATCCTCATTCAGTCCTTTCTCTATGATTTCAGTCTGCACGTCAGTCGTAAAACCGTATTCATACTTTTTATCGGCGACTTCTTTAACAAACTTGTTTTTTTCTTCCATATCAAATCTTTTTATTCACCTAAAGAAAAAAGGTTTCTCAAAAAAAGCATTCCAGCTAGCTGAACGTTTTTCTTGAGAGACCTTCCTGCCTTTTCCGTTACGATACCTTTTCCGTGTGCTCTTTGGCCGCTTCACGGAAATGGTCCGCACAATAATCAAACAACACTCCCGATATAGCCGTCATCGGAGCATACAAGCGAGATGTCGTGTGGCGTGGCTCATCCATGACCTGAAGCCAAATGCCGACATTCAGTACACAACTGAAAAATACGACATATTTCAATCCGCCTACAAGCGCGCCTCCCAAACGATTTAATCCGCCTAGACAAAGCGTTTCAGCCGTTTTGGTCAGGAAATAAGCCACTATGGACAAAGCCAGCGGCACTCCTATCCAAATCAGGATGAAAGCCAACGCACGGGCTACACCACGCACCATTCCAATTTGCGGTGCCAGCCAGTCACCGACCGTGATATAAAGCATCGTAGCCAGCAACAAGCCCAGGATTACACCCGCAATAGAAGCTATCTGACGGAAAAATCCGCTTATCCAGCCTTTGACCATACCGAAAAGGAGCACTACCATGATGATAATATCCAGTGCATTCACGGTGTGTTTACAATTTAGCTTTGACTTCTACTTCCTGATAGGTTTCGATAATATCTCCTTCGCGGATATCATTATAGTTCACAAGGCTAATACCGCACTCAAAGTTGACACCGACTTCCTTCACGTCGTCCTTGAAACGTTTGAGGGCATTGATCTGTCCTGTATGCACCACAATACCATCACGAATCAGACGGGCCTTGTTAGAACGCTGTACCTTACCATCCATCACATAAGCTCCGGCCACCGTACCGACCTTGCTGATATGATAAACCTGACGAACCTCAAGAGTTGCAGTCACTTCTTCTTTCACTTCAGGAGCCAACATACCTTCCATAGCAGACTTCACTTCCTCTATGGCATCGTAGATGATAGAATACAAACGGATATCAACGCCTTGCTGTTCTGCCATCTTACGTGCTGTTGCCGAAGGACGAACCTGGAATCCGATAATAATAGCTTCAGAAGCAGCAGCCAGCGCCACATCACTTTCTGATATCTGACCGACAGCCTTATGGATGACATTGACAGCGATTTTCTCAGTAGACAACTTAATAAGCGAATCACTAAGAGCCTCGATAGAACCATCCACGTCACCTTTCACAATAATATTGAGTTCCTGGAAACCACCCAATGCAATGCGTCGTCCCACTTCATCAAGGGTAAGCATCTTCTGTGTACGCAGTCCTTGTTCGCGTTGCAACTGTTCGCGTTTGTTGGTAATTTCACGGGCCTCCTGTTCCGTATCCATCACATGGAATGTGTCACCAGCCGTAGGAGCACCGTTCAAACCGAGAATTGTTGCAGCCTGTGCCGGACCAATCTCCTTCACACGCTGGTTTCGTTCGTTGAACATGGCCTTGATACGACCGTAGTTTGTTCCCGCCAACACGATATCTCCCATTCGGAGCGTACCGTTGGAAACCAGGACCGTAGCGACATAACCACGTCCTTTATCCAATGAGGATTCGATGACAGATCCTGTAGCCTTACGATTCGGATTTGCCTTCAGGTCAAGCATTTCTGCTTCAAGAAGAACCTTTTCAAGCAATTCATCCACACCGATTCCCTTCTTGGCAGAGATATCCTGACTCTGGTATTTTCCTCCCCAGTCTTCTACCAGGAAATTCATGGCAGCCAATCCTTCCTTAATCTTGTCCGGATTAGCGGCAGGTTTATCTATCTTGTTGATTGCGAATACGATTGGTACATTAGCAGCTACAGCATGATTGATTGCCTCCTTAGTCTGTGGCATAATATCATCATCTGCTGCAATAATAATGATGGCGATATCCGTAACCTGTGCTCCACGGGCACGCATGGCCGTAAAGGCTTCATGTCCCGGTGTATCAAGGAAAGTAATATGACGTCCGTCTTCCAATTCCACATTATAGGCACCGATATGCTGGGTGATACCTCCGGCCTCACCGGCAATAACGTTTGTCTTGCGGATATAGTCCAACAATGAAGTCTTACCATGGTCCACATGACCCATCACGGTCACAATCGGAGCACGTGGTACAAGATCTTCTTCATCATCCTCTTCTTCATTGACGGCTTCAGAAACTTCCGCACTGACATATTCGGTCTTGAATCCGAATTCTTCTGCTACCAGATTAATCGTTTCTGCATCCAGACGCTGATTGATAGACACCATGATACCAATACTCATACAGGTTGCGATAACCTGTGTTACAGGCACATCCATCATTACAGCCAATTCGTTGGCAGTCACGAATTCTGTCAGCTTAAGGATCTTGCTCTCTGCTGCCTGTTCTTCAAGCTGCTCCTCCAGACTTGCACGTGCATTTTCACGTTTTTCCTTACGATACTTGGCACCCTTGTTTGTTTTGGTCTTATTAGTCAACCGTGCCAATGTCTCCTTCACCTGTTTTGCTACATCCTCATCTGAGACTTCAGCCTTGAAAGCCGGCTGACGGTTATTGTTTTTCTTACCGCCATTCTGTTTACCGTTCTGACGGTCATGACCATTATCATTACGAGAATTGTTCTTCTTATTGGACGCCTGTGAAGCACCATTGCCCTGCTGTCCGCCAACGGCATTCACATCGACACGTTCCTTGCCGACCCGCACTCTCTTTTTCTTGTTGCCGTCATTATTATTGCCGGCTGCAGATCCTGCATTCTGTGCACCTTGCCGTTTGTCAGCATGCATCTGACGGTTTTTCTCCTCACGTTCCTTACGCTTCTCTTCCTTACTTTTCTTTCTGGGACGCGTAGACTGATTCAGACTGTCGAGATCAATATGGCCTTTCACCTTAAGTTGCGGTGTTACCTGCGCACTATGATTCAGGCGGAACACACCGTCTTCCTGTTCAGCCCCTATTTCTTCCTGATGTGTTTTTTCCACGTTTTCTGTTTGCTTCTCTAGTTTGTTTTCTTCGTTTTTCTCTTCATTCAGGCTTTCGGCTGATCCGTCACTTTCTTGTTGCACTGGTGACTGTGTTTCTTTCACAGTCTTGCGTCCGGACAAAGTGTCCAGATCGATGTGTCCTACCACCTTGATCCGTTTTTCTGGCTTAGGATCCACAGCATCAATTCTAACAGTCTGTGTTTCCTGCTGAGGTATAGCGATTGTCTCTTTCTTTTCCTTATGCTGTCTTTGCCGGCTAATATTGTCGGCATCGTCCCGCAATCCCTTATCCTTCTTGAACTCAGCCACGAGCATGCGATACTGCTCATCACTGATCTTGGCATTCGGGTTGGGTTCGATATCGGCAAATCCATTTTTCTGCAGGAACTCCACTGCAGTCTGCAGGCCGACATTGCATTCTTTTGTTACTTTATTTAATCTGATACTCATAGGCTATTATTCCTCAAATTCTTCTTTTAAGATTCTCAACACATCATCCACAGTTTCCTCCTCAAGATCGGCCTGTGAAACAAGCATTTCACGCGGTGCCTTCAAAACATCCTTGGCGGTTACCATACCGATTTTCTTCAACTCTTCTATAATCCAGGGTTCGATGGCATTGGCAAATTCATCCAGATAAACATCATCATCCTCTCCTTCCTGTCCCTGAACCTCACGGAATACATCAATCGTATATTCCGTCAGCATACTGGCCAGTTTGATATTAAGTCCTCCCTTACCGATGGCAAGTGACACCTGATCCGGATTAAGATAAACTTCGGCTCTACGTTCCTCTTCATTAAGACGTATGCTATTGACATTCGCAGGATTTAATGCGCGTGTAATAAACAGCGACATATTCTGGGTATAATTGATCACATCAATATTTTCACCGCGAAGTTCTCTCACGATACCGTGTACACGGCTTCCTTTCACACCTACACAGGCTCCTACCGGATCAATACGGTCATCATAGCTTTCCACGGCAATTTTTGCCCGTTCTCCCGGCATACGTGCAATTCGTTTGATTACGATCATGCCGTCATGAATCTCAGGTACTTCAGCTTCCAGCAAACGCTGCAGGAACACCGGTGACGTACGGCTCAGGATGATCTTGGGATTATTATTAGTATTATCCACACGCAATACCACCGCTCTTACAGCCTCACCCTTTCTATAGAAGTCTGAAGGAATCTGTTCTGTCTTAGGCAAAATGAGTTCATTTCCCTCATCATCCACCAACAGCATTTCCTTTTTCCAAACCTGATATACTTCTGCACTGACCACCTGACCTACGCGATCCTTATATTTGTTATAAAGACTGTCATGCTCCAGTTCCAGAATCTTGCTGGCAAGTGTCTGTCTGAGAGTCAATATGGCGCGGCGTCCGAATTTCGCAAAGTCCACACTCTCGCTCACTTCCTCACCAAGTTCATAGTCAGCATCTATTTCACGGGCTTCGCTCAGCGAGATCTCACGATTATCATCCTTTACTTCACCATCATTTACGACTATACGGTTACGGTAAATTTCGAAATCGCCCTTATCCGGATTGACAATCACATCATAATTGTCATCTGATCCGAAAAGCTTTGCAATGACGCTACGAAAACTTTCTTCGAGTACGCTCACCAAAGTAGCCCTGTCAATATTCTTATTTTCCTTAAATTCCGAAAATGTATCTATCAAATTTACGGTTTCTTCTTTCTTTGCCATGATATTATTTAAAACGGATTAAATATTTGGTATACTTCACTTCATCATAAGGGAAAGACAATACTTCCTCCACCAGTTGCGGACGCTTCTGTTCCGGCAATTTTTTCTTCACACTCACAGTCAGTTCAAAATGATCTGCTTCTGCAGCCGTCAGAATGCCACGAAGCTTACGGCCATCCTTAGTCAGGACTTCCACTTCTTTTCCTATATGACATACATACTGTGGCAGCACCTTGAAAGGCTGTCCTATACCGGCACTTCCTACCTCCAGTTCGTAATCTTCCTGATCACGACTGAGCTTTGACTCAATGTAACGGCTCAGACTCACACAATCGTCTATCCACACACCTTCAGCATGGTCGATTTCTACAACTATTCTGTCATCCGGACTTACGGTAATGTCAACCAGGAAATAGTCTTTATCCTGCAGCCACTCTTCAACTAACTCTTTTACAACGTTTTTTTCTATCATGTGAATTACATTATATGAAAAAAATGAGGGACTTGATCAGCCCCTCATTTCATCTTACGCTTACAAAGTTAAGCATTTTAATACAATTCTCAAAATAAATGACCGTAATTTTATAAAAATCAAACTATTCCTTATTGTCCGGAACAGATTTTATAAATAATTCACCCCGATCACGATAAAGTTCAAAGCATCCGCCTTCTTCTGATACATTCGATGAAGTTGTCACTCCGGAACCGACATCTGAAATCATAAGCAAACCTGCGGATCCGACCGGAAAACCAACTGCCGAATCGCGCTCTGTTATCACCTTGTCACAGATCACACTGTCATTCCATACCACCAGCAGACTGTCGCCCACAAACACCTCATCTATATTTACCGTACAATAACAAGGTTCTGCCGGACCTTTCAGACCGCCATCAGGCAAACACCACATCCAAAAGAATACGACTACTCCCAATACAACTATGGCCATCGCCATAATGCCAAACATAAACTGGCGGTTATGATTCAATTTATTTTTTCTCATTGCGACTTACAGACAATATTGAATGATAATAATCCCCATCTGAGAAAACTTCCAACGCCTTCTCTACAAACTTATCATCACGGAGCTGTTGCTTGATTGCTCCTTTCTGGAAATAATAACGGCTTACAATATCATTTTCCAGTATTTCCGAGATATCTTTCTTGAAGCGCATCAGATCCGCCGTTACATTTCCTGACATTTTCTGCTCCAAAGCCTCAAATTCTTCCTTGGCTTCATCATAGCAGCCCTCGAACTGAGCAGCCTTCTTCAACAGTTTCAGCACTTCTTCCGTTCTGCGCTTATAGGTAAAATCACTTTTTGCCACGAGATTGACAAAATCCTCATAATCCTTATCCGAAAGTGCAAACTCACCGGCAGGAGCTATTTCCGGATGCGCTGCCACATAATTACATACATATTCCAATGCCACATCACTGGCTGCCACATCATAAACCAATGCAGGCAAGCTGTCAGGCTGCATCACAATATCAGGTTTTATTCCTCCGCCATCACGGACTTCACGCCCTCCGGCCGTATAAAAAACCTTAGTCAGACTGTCAGGAACGGTTCCGACCGAACCGTCTGCATTCAAGTGACGATAATCATAGGCCTGAATACAACGCCCGCTCGGGATATAGTAACGACTCGTCGTCACTTTCAGACTACCATGATATGGCACCTCACGCGGCACCTGAACCAATCCCTTGCCATAAGTACGCATACCTATAATTACGGCACGATCCAAATCCTGCAATGCTCCCGATACAATTTCAGCAGACGAAGCCGTCATACCGTCAACCAGCACAGCCAAAGGAATTTTTTCGTCCAGCGGCTCCTTGGTCGTCGTATATTCAGAATTGACAGATGATAATTTACCCTTTGTATATACCACTTTTTGTCCTTTTGGCACAAACATATTCACCAATTCAACCGCCTCAACAAGAAGACCGCCCGCATTTCCTCTCATATCCAATATAAGCGACTGCGCCCCCTGCTTCTTCAGATCGATGATAGCCCGACGGACATCACGCGAACAATTCTCTGTAAAACGGTCAAAATAGATATAACCCACCTGATTCCCGACCATTCCATAATAAGGAACCGGCGGCATTACAATATTCCTACGGGTCACCTTAAAAACCAGCGGATCTGGATTTCCGGATCTTTTAACCTTCAACTCAAAGGAAGTGCCGGCATCACCCCGTAGCATCTTGCTGACGTCAGACACATTCTTTCCCTTCACATCCACACCGTCAATAGTCAATATGACATCACCGCTTTTAATCCCCACATCAGTAGCCGGACTATCCTCCCAGGGCTCAACAAACATGACACGGTCTTCCTTTTTATAATAACGGATTACCGCGCCTACACCGGCATATTTACCCGTTGTCATTTCTCGCAGCTCATTCATATTATCTTCAGGATAATATTCTGTAAAAGGATCCACACGCCGCAACATACCGTCTATAGCCCATCCGATTACCGTATCTGCAGACAATGTATCCACATAATACAAATCCAACTGCTTATAAATATCATTGAAAATCTCCAGGTTCTTTGAGATTTCAAAGTTATGGTTATCACTTTTCTGTGCAAACGAGGCGCTCATACTTGCAATGAGCAATCCTGCCATTATAAATATCTTTTTCATGCAGCAAATTTACATAAATATGTGAGATTACACGACAACATCCCCCTTTCTATTGTTAATACTTATATATTTTTTGCATAAAAACGTATTTTTTTCTCCAATTTGTTGCATATTTCAAAAATAAGCACTACTTTTGCATCGCAATTGAGAGAAATACTCAAAACACTGCTTCAGTAGCTCAGTTGGTTAGAGCACCTGACTGTTAATCAGGGGGTCGTTGGTTCAAGCCCATCCTGAAGCGCAAAAAGGAATCCGTAACGGATTCCTTTTTTTTGTGTTTTACCTCTTGGAATCAAAGATCAACTTCAGATCAAAGTCTATTATTAGTAATTCAATTCAAATATTCTCTTTTTAAAAGGAACATTCAAAATACGCCAAAAGGCCGCCTGCAAAAACAGACAGCCTTTTGATTATTTTCTATGAAAGAATAGACAATTATTCGCCTTTCTGCTCACTGTTATTGTGCGGACGACGCTCGCGACGTTCACCTCTTTCAGGACGCTCGCGACGAGCAGGACGCTCTACGTAACCTTCCGGCTTTTCGAGCAACACACGACGAGACAATTTAAACTTACCCGTCTTCTGATCGATATCTACCAACTTCACCTTGATCTGGTCACCTTCCTTGATACCGGCTTCCTCAACCGTCTCCAAACGCTTCCAGTCAATCTCAGAGATATGCAAAAGTCCGTCACGTCCCGGCATAAATTCCACAAATGCACCATAAGGCATTACGCTGCGAACTACACCGTCGTAAACTTCACCTACCTCAGGAATAGCCACTATATTCTTGATCTTGGACAAAGCAGCATCAATAACAGCCTTGTTGGCTCCACTAACCTGTACCACACCAACGCCATCAGTCTCTTCAATTGTAACCACAGCGCCAGTTTCTTCCTGAATACCCTGTATAATCTTTCCGCCCGGGCCAATCACAGCACCAATAAATTCTTTTGGTATAGTAATCTGCTCGATACGAGGTACATGCGGTTTAAGTTCCGCACGAGGAGCCGGCATACATTCGGTGATCTTGCCAAGAATATGCTCACGACCAGCCTTAGCCTGCATCAATGCCTTTTCCAGGATTTCATAGCTCAAACCATCACATTTGATATCCATCTGTGTTGCAGTCAAACCGTTAACCGTACCAGTGGTCTTGAAGTCCATATCACCCAAGTGATCTTCATCACCCAAGATATCTGAAAGAACAGCATACTTGTCCTCTCCCGGATTCTTGATCAATCCCATTGCAATACCGCTCACCGGATTCTTGATAGGCACACCTGCATCCATCAAAGCCAATGTTCCGGCGCAAACCGTAGCCATGGAAGAAGATCCGTTAGACTCCAGAATATCTGATACGACACGCACTGTATAAGGATAATCTTCAGGAATCTGACCCTTAAGACCTCTCCATGCCAAATGTCCGTGACCGATTTCACGACGACCTACTCCACGCTGAGCCTTAGCTTCACCGGTAGAGAAAGGAGGGAAATTGTAATGAAGCAAGAAACGCATCTTTCCCTGTTCCAGGACCTCATCTACAATCTTCTCATCAAGTTTAGTACCCAATGTACAGGTAGACAAAGACTGAGTTTCACCACGGGTAAAGATTGCTGAACCGTGAGGACCAGGAAGCGGACTTACCTCACACCAGATCGGACGGATATCTGTTGTAGCACGACCATCCAGACGCTTGCCTTCATCAAGCACGCAACGACGCATGGCATCACGCTCTACATCATGATAATAACGGTCGATCATTGCATTCTTTTCTGCCAGTTCTTCTTCAGACAGTTCAGGATGAGCCTCTGCATAAGCCACCTTGAAGTTTTCACGGATCTCCATGAAAGCATCTTCGCGGGCATGCTTGTCACGGTTTCCTTCCTGAGCAATGCGATAGGCCGGTTCGTAACAAACCTTCTTGCATTCCTCACGAAGTTCTTCATCGTTCACCTCATGACAATACTCACGCTTAACATCCTTACCTAGTTCTTTTGACAGTTCCTTCTGCAAACGGCACATCGGCTTGATGGCTTCATGGGCAACTTTCAATGCAGTCAGCAAATCCTGCTCTGAAACTTCCTTCATTTCACCTTCAACCATCATGATGTTTTCTTCCGTAGCACCGACCATAATATCCATATCGGCCTGTTCAAGCTGAGCGTATGTAGGATCTACTACATATTCTCCGTTGATTCGTGCAACACGGACTTCTGAAATCGGACCTTCAAAAGGTATATCCGAAACAGCCAATGCAGCTGAAGCGGCAAAACCAGCCAATGCATCAGGCATATCTACACCATCGGCAGAATAAAGAATCACATTTACATAAACCTCAGCATGATAGTTGCTCGGGAAAAGAGGACGCAATGCACGGTCTACAAGACGGCACGTCAGGATTTCATAATCTGAAGCTTTTCCTTCACGCTTGGTAAATCCTCCAGGGAAACGGCCAGCTGCTGAAAACTTTTCTCTGTACTCTACCTGTAAAGGCATAAAATCTGTTCCGGGAACGGCATCTTGGGCGGCACAAACGGTGGCCAAGAGCATAGTGTTACCCATGGTAAGCATCACGGCTCCATCGGCTTGTTTGGCCAGTTTCCCGGTCTCGATGCTGATGGTTCTTCCATCAGGCAATTCGACTGTCTTCGTAATTACATTCATTTGATTTCTAAAATATTTCTTCAATAAATCAGGCAAATTTAAACATATTTCTTGATTAATAGAGTGTTTATCAAACAAAAAATGCATGATAACAGCGTTTTTTTACGAATAAGGCCTTATTTTTATGACATTTGTCATTCAAACCCCTGTCAGCCATCCTTCGGAAACAGGACCTGCAATTCAAGCCTCCATTTCGGACATTACCTGCCATCAGTTGCATTCTTTCATTTATTATATGTATATTTGCCAACGAAAAAAGACATACATTATGAACAGAATCATCTTCATCCTTTTAATTTCCATGTTCTGCCTCAGCGCCTGCAAAGAAAAGGGAGAACAATTTGACGTCAAAGGACATATTACTTCGGCCAAAGACAAAACCTTATATTTCGAAGCAATGACCTTAAACGGCACGTTCCCCATTGACTCCGTCAAGCTTGACGACAAAGGACAATTCGAATTCAGCCATAAAAGGCCTGCCAGCCCCGAATTTTTCCGTTTGAGGATAGAACGGCAAATTATCAACATCGCCATTGACTCTACGGAACAGATCCAGATTGAGGCCGAATTCCCGACCATGTCAACAAACTATACAATCAAGGGATCTGAAAACAGCGAAGTCATCCGCGAAATCAGCCTTAAGCAAAATGCCGTACAGGCCAAAATCGACCAAATAGCCCAAAACAAGCAAATCACGGTCGGCGAACAGGACCGCCTTATCAAGCAAGCCGTTCTACAATATAAAGAAGATCTCAAGAAAAACTACATAGCCAAAGATCCGGGTTCTTCGTATGCCTACTTTGCCGTATTCCAGACGCTCGGACGCATGCTGGTATTCGACCCCGTCAACGATCACGAAGACGTAAGATATGTTGCCGCAGTAGCTACGGCCTGGAACGAACGCTACAACGGAACGGAACGCGCAGAGAATCTTTACAACATCGCCATACAAGGTTTGAAAAACACCCAAACGCCACAAACCGTGGAGATCAACCCAGAGAACCTGAAAAACATCGAAGTCAGGGAAGCCGGCTTCATTGATATAGAACTGCCGGACATCAGAGGTCATTACAGAAAACTTTCCGATATACAAAATAAAGTCATCATGCTTGACTTTACAGCATATTCAATACCCCAATCACAGGAACGAACCCTGCAACTCAGAACCCTTTATCAAAAATATGCCTCAAAAGGATTCGAAATATATCAGATTTCCATCGATCCGGACGAGCACTACTGGAAAACAGTCACAGAATCACTCCCGTGGATATGTGTATATGAGAAAGAACATACCGCCTCCGATTATCTGACCCTCTATCAGGTCCGCAATATTCCGACTTATTTCCTGATAGACCGTGAAGGCAATGTGGTAGCACGTTCCGAGAATATCCCGAATATCGGAAAAGCCATAGAAGCCTTACTCTGAAAAATCAGACTCCGGACTGCGGTCATCCATTCTGCCTCAGGCATAAATCAGAAGTCCGGAACAACCGTCACACGCTCTTAACCCCGTGAAACACAAAAAAAAGCAAAAATTTTTGCCAATCAGAAATTAAAGCTTATCTTTGCAATGTGATTTGAGAAGATAAAGAAAGGGTTCCGGCTCAATAGCCGGAATTCTTTTGTTTTTTATCTTTAACCTTAAGTTGAAATTAATAAAAATTAGGAGGAAATATTATGGCTTATATGTCACAAGAGGGCTACGACAAGCTAGTAGCCCAGCTTAAAGAAATGGAAACCGTACAACGCCCTGCCGCTTCTGCCGCTATTGCCGAAGCACGCGACAAAGGCGACTTGAGTGAGAATTCCGAATACGATGCGGCAAAAGAACACCAGGCCATGCTGGAAATGAAGATCAACCAGCTGAAAGCCGTGATCAGCGAAGCCAAGATCATCGACACTTCAAAACTAAAGGCTGATACCGTACAGATCCTGTCCAAGGTAGAAATGAAGAACGTGAAGAACGGCATGAAAATGACCTACACGATCGTATCTGAAACCGAAGCCAACCTGCGCGAAGGAAAGATTTCCGTACAGACCCCTATTGCACAAGGATTGCTTGGCAAGAAAATCGGCGACATTGCTGAAATCAAGATTCCTCAGGGAACCATTCAACTGGAGATCACAAACATTTCTTTTGAATAACCCTTTTCATCACGTTTTGAATTATGGCTTCTATATTCAGTAAAATTGCAGCTGGCGAAATACCAAGCTACAAATGTGCAGAAAACGAGGATTTTTATGCTTTCCTCGATATCAATCCACTGGTAAAGGGACATACTTTGGTCATTCCCAAACGCGAAGTAGACTACATCTTCGATTTGAGTGACGAAGAACTGGCAGCCATGCAGGTTTTTGCCAAACATGTAGCTATTGCCATCAAGAAAGCTTTTCCTTGCATTAAAGTAGGACAAGCTGTACTTGGCTTGGAAGTTCCACATGCTCACATCCACCTGATCCCGATGCAGAGCGAAAAAGACATGCTCTTCAACAATCCCAAGCTGTCTTTCACACCGGAAGAATTCAAGGCCACTGCTGATGCTATCTTAAGTTACTACACATCTGAAGATAAATAAGAAAAGCGGAGTTTACACCATTATCCAGTCTGTAAACTCCGCTTTTCTTAAAATTATCCATCCTACTCTTACTCACATCATCATTTTTCTTTTCACCCCCTTATTTCATCAATTCTTCAAACCTGTTTTTCTAAAAAGCAGATTGTCTTTTTTATGACAGGTTTGGTCCCTGCAATTTTCCTTAAGTTGTTTTTTTGACAAGAGAAAAACAGTATGAATTCCGACCCCTTCAACAAGCGCCCCCACACATACAACCCCCTCTCCAAGAAAGCAACCTGCATAAAATGCTTCACCTCTTCATTACACTATATATCATATTGATTATCAATATAATACAGATGAACATTCAGGCTTCACCTCTCTTGTCCGGCCTCACAGGTTAAAATAGTCCGATTTGTTCATAAAAATTACCTTGAGCAACCAAGACTTCGGCAAACTTTCAAAAAAGTAAAGCTTACTTTTGGAAAAGTAAACCTTACTTTTTTGAAAGTAAGCTTTACTTTTTTAAATATGTCAGTATATTTTATTTTTGAAATATAATCATCACATCTGCCCGAAAGTTCAAAAAGAAGAAAATGAAGGAGAGGTGAAGGAGCAGTGAAGGATCACATTCACCCGAAAGACCTTATAAACAAAGGAAGGTGAAGGAGTGAAGGGGTTTCCGGAACAAAAGTAAAAGGGAGGAAATCCATTATCCTCATGCCACAAAAATCATGCAAGAATAATTTCTTCATGCTTCCCCAAAAAAAGTGGAGTTTACGATCACAGACATCGTAAACTCCACGTATTCCTAAAATCAGTTCCAATCAGACTTGCATAAATATCAGGCAACCGATTGTTGTCAGATAAACTCCTCACCCAATTCCATTTGGGCATCTGTCATCATACGGCGTAATGCCGCGTTGTCATCCTTCGGACAAATCATCAGTATATTATCCTTCTCTGCCACGACGAAACCTTTCAGACCGTCAATAACGGCTATACGGCCCTTGGGAAGACAGATTACATTCCCTTCACTATTATACAATAAAGCCTCCGTGTTCAACAAGACATTATCCTTTGTGTCATGCTGGGTATCATTGTGCAAAGAATACCAGGAGCCAAGATCTGCCCATCCGAAATCACAAATCTGCACATATACATTCTCACTTTTTTCCAATATGCCGTAATCAAGAGACAAATTGGGCAAGGTATCGAAATGAGCCGGAACACAACGGATCAAATCATCGTCAAGCTGCTCCATCGCTTCAGTAAGACTGTCTCTGTAGTCAGGCACCAGATCATAGATGGATTTCATCATCGCATTGATGCTATAAAGGAACAATCCCGTATTCCAGAAGAACTCACCACTTTCCATAAAGACCTTGGCAAACTCAAGAGCCGGCTTTTCCGTAAAGGATTTGACACGGGAGAACACACCTTCCTGAATCTCCTCATGAGCCTGAATATAGCCATAACCTACATCCGGACGGGTCGGTTTCACGCCCATCGTCAGCAAACAGTCCATACGGCCTACAAAATCCAGTCCCTTCAACACATCTTCATCAAAATTATTTTCCTGAAGAATCAGTTGGTCAGCCGGCGAAACAATAACCCTGGCCTGAGGACAGAGACGCTCAATACAGGCAGTAGCCCAAGCCACGCTCGGCAACGTATTCCTGCGAATCGGTTCTTTGAGGATCCGGTTAGGATTGGCCTCCGGCAACTGTTCTGCTACCAGGTCAGCATAATGTTCATTCGTCACAATAAAAATATGGTCCGGATCTATAATGTTACGAAAACGGTCATAAGTCTGTTGTAGCAATGTTCGCCCTACTCCGAACCAGTCCAGAAACTGTTTCGGCTTTTCCTTACGGCTTACAGGCCATAAACGACTTCCTATACCTCCCGCCAATATGACACAATAATTCAAATCCTGTTCTTTCATAAACTATTGGTTTAATTTACTCGCGCTAAGATAAGCCTTTTTATGTACAATCTCAAAATGTCTTCATTAAAATTCAGTTAAATAGAGGTTAAAAGAATCTCCTTGTGATTCAAAATCCCCATCCGTACACTGTCATCCTGCCGTCTGGCCAGATACTGACACTACATTTGTAAAACCCGATTATTAGTTGTAACTTTGCCCATCAACATTAACCTTAAAAACAACAAATTATGCACATCAAGCTACGATTAACCCTATTCATTCTGCTCTCTCTGGCCCTATCCGTATATGGGCTTGCCCAAACCGTTGAAAATCCGGGCATTTGTTATCTGAAACATTCCAGCGGCAATATCCTGATAAAAGGAGTTGACAACAGAGCCGTACTCGAATCTCCTGATCAGGCTGAAAACAACATGCTGGAATTCATTCCGGGCAACGACGGCTGCTATAACATCAAGACTACAAACGGAGAGAATTACCTTTCCCTCAACGGATCATGGAATACATTCTTCGAAAATGATCCCACTTCACCCAATGCCAAATATGCCATAGAGAAGGTAAACGACACATTCATCCGGTTGCGATGCCAGGCAAACAACAAATATTTGGGAACAGACGACATAGGCCCAGGTGCCTATGCCTATTCCGACAAAAACGGCACTGATTCACGCCACTACTGGTATCTTTCAACAGACCCGTATCAAGAACCCGAAACGGACACCTTAAGTTATCTGATCAATCCGGCTTCTACAAGACAGTCATTCGAAGGCTGGGGCGTTTCGCTCTGCTGGTGGGCCAACATGTGCGGCAAATGGAGCGATGAGAAAATTGACGAGATCGTAGACTGGCTTGTCGACCCGGAAGGACTGAACTTCAGAATCTTCCGTTATAATATAGGTGGTGGGGACGATCCTCTCAACCGCAATTGTACCCCCCATCACATGGGCAACGGCAAAGGACTGAGGGCCGAGATGGAAGGATTCAAGGATTCATCGGACGGAGAATATATCTGGAGCCGCGATGAAGCCCAACGCAAAATCATGTTGAAGATAAAGGAAAAACGGCCGGATGCCATATTTGAGGCTTTCAGCAATTCTTGTCCTTATTATATGACATACAGCGGCTGCTGTGCCGGAAACACTGATGCCGGAAAAGATAATCTCCGGCCGGAATACTACGAAGAATTTGCCCATTATCTGGTAGATGTCTGCAAACACTATAAAGATACCTACGGCATTGAATTCAGGACACTGGAACCTTTCAATGAACCGATGACCAGCTATTGGGGAGCCAACGGCGGACAGGAAGGTTGCCATTTCGACTACAGTTCTCAAATTACCTTTCTCAAGGTCCTCTCACCCATTCTTAAAGCATCCGGACTCAAAACTGTTATTTCCGCTTCCGATGAAACGAGTACAGTACATTCGGTCAACGGTTTCGAGGCTTATCGTTCAGCAGACGTATTGTCTCTGGTCGGACAGTGGAATGTCCATACCTACAGTGCAGACCAGGCAAGCCGAAGCCAGATCAATGCCCTCTGCAAAGATGCCGGCATTCCTTTATGGATGAGCGAAGTGGGATCCGGCGGAAGCGGTATTGCGGGCAACCTCGGACTGGCCCAAAAACTGATGGATGACATCCGTTACATCATGCCGTCTGCATGGATCGACTGGCAATACATCGAGGAAGGAAATGACCAGTGGTGTATGGTGCAGGGTAACTTCTCCGAACAGACGTATCACAAAGTCAAGAACTACAGTATCCGCCAACACTTCAGCCGATTCATCAAAGAAGGATACACATTCCTGACATCCTTAAACGAACAGACCCTGGCAGCCCGCAACGCAGCAGGCGACACACTCGTACTGATTACGATCAACACAGGGGCTCTGCCGTCAGCCTATCGGGCAGACCTTTCTTTCTATGACCATATCGGAAGCGACATTACCTGTATCATTACAGACAACAACAGAGATCTGGCCGCTTATCACGACTTTGACCTTGAAGACCAATATCTGACTTACCAAATGCCAGGCTACAGCATCACGACATTTATCATTCCGGTCAAGGAACAGGAGCAGAGCAGTGAGGGGATAGAAAGCGGAGCATCCTATTTTATCATCCCCCGTACAGCCTCCGGTCTGGCTATACAGACAGACAACGGCACCGTCAACCTTGGAGCCAACCTGAATCTGCCGGAACAGATCTGGACTGTCACTGAACAGGATGGGCAATACACATTCAAGAATCAAAACGGAGACATTTTAACCGAACAGTCCCCCAACTATTATCTCGGTGCCTCACAGACAGAGAAGAACGGCCAACAATTCAGAATTGAATCAATAGACGAGCCTTTCTGCAAAATACTGACTTCGGACGGCAGTAAAGCGTTTGACCAGGAAGGAGGAAATTACGCTGCCGGCACCCGGATCGGATTATGGGAGTATGGTGACAGTCCGACTGCCAGCCATCGCCAATTCCAGCTGGTCCGTGTTCCGGATGAAGAAAACCCCGACCAGATCCGTCCCATCAACGACAATTCTGCTGATGAATGCCCCATCAACCTGTCTGCAACAGAAGGTATACTCCATATCCAGCAAAAAACGGCATCACAAGGCCTGCTGACATTATACGCAGCAGACGGCAAAGTAGTGCTCCGCCGTATCCTTTCTGAATATGACACCTATATTCCAATGAAAAAGGGTCTGTACATCCTACGTTACCAACAGGGCGAAACGATATTCGGCAAAACCATAGCCATACCATAATCCCATTTTCTGCCCCTTTGGAAGTTGCTTAAAACGGCTTCTAAAGGGGATTTCAGAACATTTTTCTTAAAAAAATCCCATAAACGGATAAAAAAACAAATAAAAATTTTGCAGATTAAAAAATAATGCATACCTTTGCAACCGCAATCGAGAAACAAAAAGCCCAGATGGCGGAATAGGTAGACGCGCTGGTCTCAAACACCAGTGGGGAAACCCATCCCGGTTCGATCCCGGGTCTGGGTACAGAATAAAAGGCTAAGTATTGAATTATCAATTACTTAGCCTTTTTGCTTGTCTGATTTTTCCCCACATTTTCCCCACAGGCGCAAAAAATATAGTAGTAAGTCATTATTTTCTTTGGCTACGCAATACAAATACACTACCTTTGAAAAGAAATAAATCCAATTAAATAAACGTCAATGGAACAAGGTGTTTGGCAAGAGATTGAACAGTTATACCAGAAGTTTCAGCAACTTGGTATTAGTGAAGCGGTGGACTATGAAAAGTACTACCTCTATTCTCTTATTACCCATTCTACAGCAATTGAGGGTTCTACACTCACCGAAGCGGAGGCACAAATGCTTTTCGATGAGGGATTGACAGCTAAAGGGAAACCTTTGGTATATCATTTGATGAATGAGGACTTAAAGAAAGCTTATGAGTTTGCCAAAGAGGAAGCCAAATGTAAGAAGCCAATTAATTCAGCGTTTTTGCAAAAGTTGAATTCGACATTGATGCGTACGACAGGCAGTATTTATAATGTTATGGGGGGCTCTTTTGATTCTTCAAAAGGTGAATTTCGCTTGTGTGGCGTGACGGCTGGTATTGGTGGACGTTCTTATATGAGTTATCAGAAAGTCCCTGCCAAAATAGATGAATTTTGCACCTTATTACAGGAAAAGCAAAAGACAGTGGGAACATTTCGGGAACAATACGAATTAAGTTTCAATGCTCATCTTAACTTAGTGACCATTCATCCGTGGGTGGATGGTAACGGAAGGACTGCCCGCTTGCTGATGAATTACATTCAGTTTTGCTACAACCTTTTTCCTACTAAGATATTCAAGGAAGATAGAGAGGAGTATATTTTCGCCTTGCGTCAATCACAGGAAGAAGAAACAAATCTGCCTTTCTTGGGCTTTATGGCTGTTCAATTAAAGAAATCGCTCTCTTTGGAAATTGAACGATTTAAGACTTCTCAGAAGAGAGGGTTTAGTTTTTTATTCTAACCTTTTACTTTGGAAAGTAGCTCTTAAACTATATTATAAATACTCCTATTGATGTGCTATTAGATTCAAAAACTCTATATATTGATTTATCTTTTTGTATGTAGTTATTTATATTATTGCTCTTTACCTTAAAGCAAAATTTGTAGTCTTTATATGTATCGTCAGTTTCAATATATGCCAAACCGCCCAATTTACTATCAATGAACTTAATATCCATATCTGTCATAGTGAAAAGCGGTTGGTCATTTATTTGTGAACGCGGGTCTATGGCGGAAACACTATCATATAAAACATCATTCATATAAATATTTGCTAATGATTCACTTCCTGTTAACTCTATGATACAATCCTCAAATTGTTGTCCAAAATAAATTAAATCATGACAAATAATATCATGCATAATATTGGAAACATCAAATCGATCTTCTTCTATTGCAGTATAATATTTATCAATGATAGATTGAGCTTTACTTACTTTTTCTATTAAAGATAGAAGCTTTGTTCTTGTTTCAATATTTAAATCTCCTAGAATAGTATGTAAGTCAGCTTTTTCTTCTTTAATAATTAGCGAATAAGCTTTTATTCGGATTAAAGACATGATACATAAAAGTCTATCGCCACATACCGGAGGATTTAGAAGTGGATTATGCTTATTGATTATAGAACAAATAGGATAATCATACCAATTAAAGATATTTTCGCAATCAGCTATTTTAGCATATTGTTTCAATGAGTCGAATATATTCATAAAAATAATGTTTCTAATTTATTGTTCGTAAAGGTACAATATTTTATTGTGCAATGAAATTTATGAGTTAAAATTGAAACCACAAATGGGACTGCGTTAATCTTTTATGCTTTAGTTGTAATCGCATCGTTTGTAAATATAAAAAGCTCCACCATTCAATAGCGAATAGTGGAGTTTTTGGGGCTAAAGTGTATACTTGTTAATATCCCGTGATGTGAATATAGTGATATTATTATTCTGCAGCATCCTCATTGGAAGGTAAAGAAACTTCGGTTTGCTCATCACTGTCTTGATGGATAATTCGTTTTTTCAATTCCTTATGAATAGCATTAATTCTTTTTTCAAAGAACTTGTCATAGTCATTATCTAAAACGCCAAAATCTTCAAGATTAATTAAATGAGATTTCATTGTTGCTTCTATATCATCATTCTGTTTTATGAATTTTTTCATATAACTCGCTGGTGATTTTGCTCCAATTTCGCGTTTGTTTAAGAAATCATCCACTATAGTTATGTTAGCAATATGGTTTACATAAAAATAATCCTCGTTCTGCTTGGCTAAATATGCTTTAGGAAAGAAGTGATGATAATTTTTACTATTAGCTTGTTTTAGCCAGTAATTACTGATATTGACAAGTGAACCGTCATTAAAAGATTTTGGTTGTTGATAGGCATATATACATAAAATCGCTTTTATGTAACTTCTTCCTGCACTAAACCATCCATTATTTGTTATGCTTTCTTCTGAAATATCTATGCTCCAATCATATTTCGGTAGTTCATTGTTCAGAATAGCATCAATTCGTTTGACATCCTGCCCCAGTTTTGCTTCAACAGAGGAAGAAAAACGTCCAGATAATGCACATCGCCAAAAATAATCTTGCAAATATTTTTGTTTTATCCCTGTTGGCTTATCTATATTATAATAGAAAAAATATGCGAACGGAACAATTAAGGCGTTATAAGGCAATAGTTGGCTCACAGGTATTCTGTAATAGCTTATAAAATATTCTATCGCTGATTCAATAGCACTGACACCCTTTTCCCAAGTGTCAATAAACTCGGATTTATTCAGTTTCAGAATTTCTTTTCTTGTACAATCTTTTTTGATAAAAATTGAAATGCATTGCAAGACGGTCGCATCAGAGATTGTTTCATAATTTAGCGGACGAAGTCTTTCTATCAATTCTTGAAACTTTTCTGATAAATCAAAATTTCTATCTGCATCAAAAGTCTTAGCTACCATTATTTCAAACAATGTCAACGGCTTTCCACCGACATTAATACGAGTAAATACTTCCGTTGCTACATCAAGTGTTGCATCTTTCAGAGAAATGATTGAAAATAAGTAGCTTTCTATTCGTTTTCTATATTCATCAATTTTTGGATGATGTTTCACTGGGTAACTTGCCAGTAATGTTAATCCTCCATACAACAAATCCATTAGTCTAATATATGACTTTTCATCTCTGTTTTCAACATCTAAGATTACAATTTGTTCGTCTTCAGCGGCTTCCAAGTCCACATACATTCTAGAGTAATCGTCTTCATTTCCGTTTTCTCTTTGAATAGTTATACCTTTAAGGCTTGCAAATAGACTGGTTAAACGTTGTTGCCCATCCAAAACAAAATATACAAAATCTCCGGCAACAGGCTCCGGCAATTCTACTCCTCCAATATTGCGTACGCTACGCAATCGCTCCTTGGTTTTCCAAAAAATAAATGTACCAATGGGATAACCTTTTATAATGCTGTCTATCAAATTTGCTGATTTTGTTAACTCCCATACAAAATCTCTCTGAAACTGAGGAATTTTAATCAATCCTTTTTCTATGTCACTTATTAATGCGCTGAATGATGAAGACTGAGGATCTGGTAATTTCATATTAATTTCACTTTAATATATTTATGTTTAACATTTTAGCAACACGGCATATGCTATATAAACTGGTAGCGATAATTTCCTTTTTTAAGGATTTCTGTTATTGACATATAAAATTCCTTAGAAAGGTAGATTTACTTGCAAAGGTATCAAATATCATTGATAATTCGTACGATACAGCTAAATTACATTCTAAAACCTTTACTTTTCTTTTCTTCCTGTTGCGACAGTCTTGTTCCATATCTAAGCCTGTGCCATTGTTCCCTGAACCATTCAGCAATCGGTTCCCTGTTTATTGTCAGGTTCAGTCTGCTTTCATCGTCAGGGTCATTCTCCACCCTTAAAACATCATCCTTGATATCAAAGTTCCGTCTGTGTTGCTCGGAATAGATTTTACCGCTACATTTCAGGGCCTCTTTCTTGACTACAAGCCTTTCGGTCATTTCTTTAGTGAACCCCAGCATGGCACAGAACTTTTCCATGCGCAGCATTTCCCTGAACATCGGGAACCACCTGAAAGCCTTGTCTATGATTCTGGCGAGCCGTGACAGTTCCTTTTCTTTCATGTCAAGTTCCTGCTTGTGCATTTCCTTGAGATTGTGGATTTGCGTATCATGCTGTTTCTGCATCTGCTGTATTTGGCTCTGCAATTTTTCAATATTGGTGTCCCGTTTTGAAACTTCGTCTTGCAGTTTTTCGTTGGCATGTTCCAGCTCTTTCAGTTTTCCGCTTCCGAAAAGAGAAGCAACACCGCTTGTTATGGCTGTCGCTGCTGTGGTGGCTGTCTTCTTTAGCTTGTCAGTACGTATTTCTGATTTCACCTGTTTCAGTTCCTGTTCGGCAAGATTTATCTGTTCTTCTTTGTGCCGTTTGGCAGCATCCATGCGTTGCAGCTCGGCTTTCTGTTTCTCTATGATAAAATCGTTCCGTTCCAGATGCTCCTTACCCGTGACAGCCTTTGACTGCCCACGCTCCATCAGGAGTATGTCGGATGCCAAGGTCTGCATCTGCATCATGTCATCGTCATTGAGCTTTCGGCTCTTTCCGGTTTCGTGGTTCATCCAGTCGAAAACGATATGGGCATGATAGTTCGGCTTGAACCATCTGTCCCCGACCTTGAAACTTTCCTTGTCTTCCGCTTCCGGCTGACCGTTCAGCCAATGCCCTTCGTCTTTGTGCAGGAAGATTTGCAGCGGTGTGATTCCCCACCGTCTTTGACACTCCTCACCGAATTTACGCACGTCTGCCAGTGTGGTGTTCGACCTGACAAGCAGCACTCCTTCACGTATAGGTGAGCATCCCGCAATCTTGACTATTTTGCCGTTTTTGCCTTTGCGCTCCCGTTCCTTTTCCTGCATGGCACGTCCGGTCTTTTCCTTTACCATCTGTCTGATATTGTCATAATGCGTCCGCAAATCCGGACTGCCGAAGTCGGGATTTATCCACTGCTCGTTATCGGTGGATACCGTTTCATCGGCGGATTTACAACAAAGTAACTTCTTTGGTACACCCGAAGCTGTTCCTCTTTTCGGCAGGTCTGATTGTCTGTGCCACTTCCCTGTTCCTGAATGTCCGTCTGGCTGAACGGATGGGGCAGTTGCAGGACAACGACATGAAATACCGTTATCTGCTGATGCAGGGACAAGCGGACGGCAATACCCTTGAAAGACTGGAGAATAAGTTCAAGTGGCAGCGGGACGAGCGTTTTATCCGCAACCTGACGGATTCGGTACTAGATTTTGAGGAACGTTGCCGCAGGCAGGCGGAAGCCTTGGAACGGGCAAAGCTGCTTAATGAGCAGGCTGAGCAGTTGAAAAAGGAAGCTGATAGGTTAGGAAATCAGTAAATAGCAAAAAGCCGAGGTGAAGGATAAGTCCCATAACTTCGGCTTTTGAGTTTAATAGTTATACGTAATTCAAACAGACTATTTTTTTTAGACAAGCCTTGACCATCGTCAAGGTTTATATGATATTTTTCACGAAAAAAGAAAAGTGAAATCTTATTGTTAAGATTTTATTTTATATTTGCGCCGCTTAAAAGGAAAACAAATATATGTAGAACAAAAAACTACTTTTTATGGCAAACTTATCAAAAGAAGGCAATATTCAACATAAACTTGGATTTGCCGGGTTACTCATCACATTGGGTATTGTTTTTGGTGACATTGGAACATCGCCACTCTATGTTATGAAAGCCATCATTCATACTGGAGAAGCTCTTGATGAAAATTATGTTTTAGGCGCATTGTCTTGTATCATATGGACGCTTACTCTTCAGACTACGGTGAAATATGTGCTGGTGGCTCTCCGTGCCGACAATAACGGGGAGGGGGGCATACTTGCGCTTTATGCCCTTTTACGCCGCCACAGAAGAAGGTGGATTTACATCATTGCCATTATCGGTGCGAGCACTTTGCTTGCTGATGGTATTATCACTCCAGCCATTACGGTCACAACTGCCATAGAAGGACTTGAAAGTATCAGTCCGCATCTGCCTGTGATTCCTATTACACTGACCATTATTACCATTATATTTTTCGTTCAGCGTTTTGGTACAGAAAATATAGGACGGTCATTTGGCATATTTATGCTACTTTGGTTCCTGCTTCTTGGAATCGCCGGAGCTATCAGTCTGACTTCCTATCCTCAAGTATTCAAGGCATTCAATCCTTACTATGCCATACGGTTATTAGTGGAATCCCCCCACTGGTTTCTGATATTGGGTGCCGTTTTCTTGTGTACCACTGGTGCAGAAGCCTTATACTCTGATTTAGGGCACTGTGGCAGACGAAATATTACGGTCAGTTGGATATTTGTAAAGGTGATGCTTATTCTAAATTATTTGGGGCAAGGAGCGTGGGTATTGCATCATCCGGAAAGTGCAGAAGGTACAGTGAACCCATTTTATTCAATCATGCCACAAGAAATACTGTTGTTTTCCATAGCAATGGCTACCGGGGCAGCTATTGTTGCGAGCCAAGCTCTAATAAGCGGTTCATTTTCCATATTGAGTGAAGCTATGAACTTGAATTTCTGGCCTCGTATGCGTATTAAGCACCCTACCAATGTAAAAGGTCAGTCATTTATTCCAATGGTAAACCTTGTAATGTATATTGGAGTAATATTTACTATATTGTTGTTTCGAGATTCCACCCACATGGAAGCCGCTTATGGACTTGCCATAACTATTACAATGTTGATGACAACATTGTTGTTGGGATTCTATTTGCATATGCATAACATTCCACGCATTCTATCAATACTGTTTGTCGGCGGATATTGTGTTATTGAAGGTATTTTCCTTGCTGCAAACCTGTCCAAATTTATGGTCGGAGGTTGGTTTACGCTGTTAATAGGTGGATTATTATGTTTTATCATGTTTGTATGGGTAAGTGCCAACAAAATTCGTCGAAAACATATGTCTTCCAAACGGTTAAGTGAATACTACAACATTATTTCTGATATTAAGGCGGACGAAAGCATATCCAAATATGCTTCTAATCTTGTCTATGTGAATCATGCAGACAAAGAAGGTTGTGTGGACGATAAATTGTTGTATTCCATAATCAATAAGCAACCTAAACGGGCAGATCATTATTGGCTTATTAACCTTGAATTTGTGGATACACCAGACACACTTGAATATAATTGTTCCACATTAATAAAAGGGACATTGTTTAGTATAACCATGCGTATAGGTTTTCGTATAGAACCGCGCGTGAGCCTTTATTTACGACAAGTAGTTGATGACCTTGTTGCGGATGGTGAAGTAGAACTAACAAGCTCTTATCCTTCATTGCATAAGAATGGCATACCGGGTGATTTTCGCTTTATTATTATCCACCGGATATATTATCCTGAAGATTCCCGTAACCGCCGACAAAATTTGCTGATGAGCCTTTATGCCTTAATTAGAAAGATAGGCATTGGAGAACCGAGTGCGTTGGGGCTTGACACATCGGTTGTTGTTGTCGAGCGTGTACCGTTAATTATAGCTAATAGGGCAAAACATATTCGTCGTATAGAGCGGATTAAGCCTGAAAAATGCGATAATGATGCTAATATAGTCTTGGAAGAACAGAATGTATCATAAGTGACTTGCTATAATTATCGTCTACATTTACGGTTTAGTTCTGTCTTTTGTATATACATCCAAACTAACCTAAACCTATTCTTGTTGGCAGTAATAAACGTGCTGGCGAAAAGAGAAAGAATGGCTTTCCTTCTTTTCGCCAGTAGTGTTTTTTATTGCTAATAGTTTGCAGTTGAAATGAACTTCTTAATTTCCTCTTCAGTGGGAAGTTCTATCATATACTTTTGCACGAAGATGTTCGGGTCTAATCCGGCAGTGGCGTATTTTACCAACGTGTCGCCCTTCTCGGTGCAAAGCAGGATGCCGACAGGCGGATTGTCGTCGGGTTGCATCACTTCCGCCTTGAAGTAGTTAAGATATAGGTTCAGTTGCGAAGCGTATTCGTGGCGGAACTTGTCTATCTTCAATTCCACGATGACATGGCATTTCAAAATGCGGTGATAAAACACGAGGTCGGCAAAGAAATAATCCCCGTCTATCAGGATTCTCTTTTGGCGTGCTTCGAAGCAGAAGCCATGTCCCATTTCCAACAGGAAGCGTTGCAGGTTGTCCAGAATGGATTGCTCCAAGTCGTTTTCCGTTACCAAAGCACGGTCGTTCAATCCCAAGAACTCCAACGTAACGGGCGTGTTAATAATGTCTTTGGGATGCAATGGCGTGGTTTGCCGCTGCACCAAGGCAGACAAGGCTTCTTTGTTTTTCGACAATCCGCTGCGCTCGTAATAGAGGGAATTAATTTGCCGCTCCAACTCCTTTACTGACCAACAGCCCCGAATGGCTTCCATTTCGTAGAAAGCACGTTTAATGGGGTTGTCAATGGGAGAAATCGCATTCAAATGAGTGGACGATAGACGACTAAACAACTTTTCAGGTGGGGTTATCCATCTGTTTTGAGCCGATTGAATATATTGAGAAGATTCGGCGGTTGGCGACCGCCGAATTTCATCATCGGATTTGGCGGTCAATAACCGCCGAATTGGGTCTGCAAATTCGGCGGACAGTGTGTGCCGAATTTCGCTTCCTGCCAATATGTATTGTGCGATAGGCTCTTTCAGTTGCGGATAAACAAGGTATAGCCGCCGGAACTCACGAAACCTGCGCTCGTTCAGTCCTTTGACATTCAACCGCTGTTCCAGTTTCTTCAACAGTTGTTCGCCGTATGCGGCACGGTCTTCACCGTTTTGCTCAAACTCCACGATATAGCAGCCCATGAGCCAATTGCGGGCAGTCAGGGCGAGGTTTACAGCGTGTGCGGCTTGCGCCTGCAACGTGCTTTGTATCGTGCTGATATGTTTTACTAATGCTTCAAAGTCCATAATTGCAAAGGTAAGTCTTTTATGGTTAAAACTTTAATTCCGGCAGGCTGTTTATCGCCTCCTCTTTCAATTTATCCACCGCACGGGTGTATTTCTCCGTATGTTTCAGTCCGCTATGCCCGAGCAGGCTGGCAACCGTCTTGATGTTCGCCCCATTGTTGAGGATATTCACGGCGAATGAGTGACGGGCGCAATGCCAGCTTATGTGCTTATCTATCCCGGCTCTTTTCACCCAACGCTTGACGGATTTGCAGCAACTTTCATACGAAGGCAGGTTGAAGATGAGAGCATCTTTGTTACCGTCTGCCGGCGGTTCTCCCACAAGCGAAAGAAGACCGTCATTGAGCGGAATGACCACACCGCTACTGGCGGAATGACCTTTGGTCTTGTTCTGCTCAAATTTTAGCAGCTTATTAGCGTAGTCGATATTCTTATAGGTAAGGTCTTTCACATCACAGAAGCGCAAGCCACAATACAGGCAAAAGATAAACGCACGCCTTACGTTGGGGTTCTCGTTGTCATAATGGCACGCAATCAACCGCTGGATTTCTTCCGGCGAAAGCACGTCCTTGCGTAGTATCTGGCTATCCGCCTTGCAGGTAACGCCTTTGCAGGGGTCTTTCAGCATCACATCGTGGTCAATCGCATAGTGGATAACCTTCTTGAAACGCTGGAAGATGCTTTTAGCCCCTTCGCCCACGCTCCGGGATTGCAGATAAGCTACGAACTGTTCCATCATGTCCTTCGTGATAAGTTCCGGCTTGATGCCGAACTCGTGCATCGGGTAATGCTCCTTCAAAAAGTCCTTGAAACGGCTTAGGGCGATTTGCACCATCCGAATGTCTTTCTTGGTATAGTCATTGATATAGGCTTGAAAATAATCCAAGAAATTCACGTTCCGGTCTTTTTTCAGGCGATAGCCCAACATACTTTCCTTAAACTCCTGTTCACGTTCGGCACGTATTTTTACAGCAAGCTCCAGTGTTTCCTTGTTCTGCTGGCGTTCCGCAGGGGTACGTGGCTTCTCTATCAGATACAGGCTGAGGTTCTCTTTTCGCCTGTGATGCTTGATAGCGAACTTCGGCTTTCCCCGCATCTTACCGCTTTCATAATACACCTGATTACCGTTTTCATCCAATACAGGCTTTTCCTCTCTACCCAAATAATACTCCAGATACAAACTAATTCTGCCGTCCGACAGCCTGTTTTGCTCCAATTTAGGGTTTTCTTTCGTTTTATTTTCTAACTTTGCCATTGTTTAGAGGTTTTATCCCGATTTAGGTACCATAACCGGGTGATTACGCTAAATAATTGATTTTCTTTTGTTTTCCGATATTGCAAAGGTCCAAAAGAAAATGGAATTTCAAAGTGTACTTAATGACGAAAAATGGGCAAAATATGGCAAAAATAGAGAAAATAAGAAAGATGTAAATAATTGATAATAAGGAAGATAAATTCTTTTATTTTCCTATAATTTCTATGCCTTGTACCGGGTCTGGGTACAAAAAAAGCTAAGTATTTGCGAATCAAATATTTAGCTCTTTTCTTTTTTTGTATATATGTTCCCAAATTGTTCCCGAACATCCTCTTACAAATTACAAAAGAAAGTTCTAAGCTATAGATATCGGGAACTTACTGTTTTTTTGTATTTAAGGACTTGCGAAGAGCAGGCAGTCGTTTTATAATGTGCCCAACAGCTATGACGATTGTTATGATGCCTATTTTATAATGCCACAGCCCAAGTGGAGAGTTTGCTCCGTTTACTCCAAGTAATACGATGCCTGTAACGGATAGCAATAAAAATATTATAGACAAGGCTGCTGTAACCTTACTTTTTCTGCTTATTCCATTTTTTATAATCCCTTTATACCACCCCCAGTGTGTTTTCACATGGAATATGATGGCAACAAGGAACAATACACTGCCCAAGACATGAAACACTGCCCAATTATGCCATACTTCGTGGCTGCTCCTATGTCCGGCTATATGCAGACCAACTCCTGAAATGGCTGACACGATGAATACAACGATTAAAATCCAGTCGATTACAAAAACTTTTTTCATACATTTCCAAATTTAATGGTGCAAAGGTCACTACTTTATCGGAAACGGACGATAACAATTGTAAAGAAATGGAGCTTAGCGACGGTTTCTGATGCGGGAGAGCGAAACAGGAGTAATGCCAAGATAGGAAGCTATGTAATGTTGCGGCACTCGTTGGATGATATTTGGATATTCCTTCAACAGTTCTTCGTACCTTTGCTGTGGTGTATTCTTGATACGGGACAGGAACAGGTGCTGGTAGAAGCTGAACCTCTCTATAATTTTCTCTTCATATAGCTTTCTTAATGAAGAATTGCCTTCTATCTTATTGTAGAAGTCTTCTTTCTTTATAAACAGGACTTCTGACGGCTCGATACTTTCCAGTGAGAACAGGCTCGGTGTACCTTTGTACAGACTGTCAAATGAAGCCACGAAATCTCCCTCGAAGAAAAACTGGAAAGTTATATCCTTTCCTTCACTGTAGAAAAACAATCTCAGACAACCTTTGCGGACAAGGTATATCCTATCCGCGATTTTACCTTCCTCCAGCAATATGGTCTTAGGTGGAATAGGAAAGGTTTCTGCTGCATTATGATTAAAAATATGATTGATTAAATCGTCTTTTGTCATAATGCAAAGTTATGAATAATTTAGCATTCGCTAAAGGTTAGAACAATGTCATTATTACCTAATCCGCAAGAAAACGTGCTGAAAGACGCGGATATTATGGCATAATTGCCGATGAAAGTCAGGAACGAGTGTGACCTGATTATGAACTTTCATCTTTAATTAAATGAAATTGGTTCTTAGCCTTGGTTCGTATGTCGGCTTTTCTATTCCTGTTTTCGTGCCGTTTTCAATACATTTCAGCAGCCATGCCATGTTTTGCCCCAGGACTCTCATGGTTTGCAGCCCTTCTCCGTCTTGGTTAACATCATCAGGTGTGAAGCCATGTACAGAATTCCAATATTGAGACGATACAATAGGCATGTTGCAGATCGTGAAATATTGATTGAGCTGCTCAAAGGTTGCAGAGGCTCCTCCCCGCCGGCAAGAAACTACAGATGCTCCCAGTTTGCCAGCCATACGTTTTTCTGTGGCAAAAAATAATCTGTTCAAAAACGAAATCAGTTGACCTGTCGGTGCGCTATAATAGACGGGGGAACCTATGACGATTCCGTTAAATTCATCCAACCTCATCTGGATATCTCGTACGATATCTTTTTGGAAACAAAAACCTGTCGTCATGCAATTCATACAAGCAATACAACCAGAAACAGGCGCTTTACCCAAATGAAGCATTTCAGTCTCTATTCCATTTTGTTGTAATGTTGTTTCCACTTCGTGTAATGCCGTATAAGTGCAGCCCTTTTTATGAGGGCTGCCATTTATAAGTAATACTTTCATTTGTTGTCAAAATTTATAAGCCAGTTCTGCCGCCTGTTTACAGCCATCAGTATTCTTTATCTCTCCCTCATTCAGTACACCTGGTATGAGCACTTCTCCTGCCAGTTCCCATTTCAGCAAAGCTGCAGTTCTTTCCATAGAAATACGAACACCATCCATGACGGTCGGATCGTCTTCTTCACAGCATGTTATCAGTCCCCATTTCTTTCCGGCAACTTCCTTTCCGCCTACCACAAGTGAAAACATACAATCAATAACTCCCTTTATCTGTGCCGGTATTGAATACCAATAAACGGGCATGGTAAATACAATGGCATCGGAGTCAACTATTGAAGATGCGATAATGTCAAATTCTTCATTGAAAGAACAGGCTTTCCCAGTCTTGTAACATGTCATACAGGCATGGCAGCCTCCAATCTTCATAAATGCTGCATCAAAACGTTTTATTTCATGCCCACAATGTTCTGCTTCCTTTATAAAAGTTTCTGTCATGGCGAAACTGTTGCCATGTTTGCGTGGACTACCTGTGATAACTGTTATTCTCATGATATTTCCACCTTTTATTTTTGAATAGTATCTGAGTTCTGATTATATGCTTTTGCTACGCATTTCCATTCGTTGTTTATCTTTAACAGAAGCAAATAATCTGTAAAATCAATTCTGTCGCCCCATTTTTCTTCTAATACACGCACAACTGCTACAGTTTCTTCCACAGAAACGATGTCTATACGTGCCTTAAAGTTATTACCAGCACTTACCGTATCAACATTATGGTAGAATTGCTCGATGGAACCGTGTTCTAATTTGCCATCCAAATAGCCGAATAAGACTGCTTCATCGACAAATAGATCTTTTGCATAACTACTGTTTCCTTCTGCTACACTTTTAACAAATTTCATGGCAGCGTTTTCCACTGCTTTGTATTCTTCAATATTAGCTCTCATAATTTTATATTTTATGTGTTATTAATTCTATTGCAAAGTTAGGCGGTAGCCTCTGTTTATACAAGTACCGTAAAATTATTCATATACCGAAAATTTATTCGGTATACTTATTCTTCTGTATATTATTAGTAATTTTACCACAAAAACAGAATAATATGTACGAACGGAAAATACCCATAGATTTAGATTGTCCATTACGATTGACTATGAGCCTTATAGACTCTAAATGGAAATCGTGTATATTGGATGAGTTGCGTTATCGCTCGATGCGGCCCAGTGAGCTTCATAAGGCATTACCAGAAGCTACTCCAAGAGTGTTAGACATACAATTGAAAGAATTGGTAGAAGATGGTCTGGTAAAGAAAACCATATTCCCCGAGCTTCCACCTCGCTCGGAATATTCAATAACGTCTCTTGGACTTACTCTTATTCCTATTATTGATGCTATGCTCGAATGGGGAAAAAAGAATAAGGATTTATTTGAAAAAAAATATAGAAAGTGAATTCTATCTGTTTACAGTAAATTACTATGGATCGTATTATTTGTACTTAATATAAAAATGCCATGATCATATTAGTCACAAGCATATTGACCGCGTATAACAAAAAACGCTGTTCCCCACTTGTGCAAGCATTGTCCGAACGTACGAAAAACAGAGATTATTTCCGCAAACAGGCAGTCCACAAATCCGCCCCGTATCCTTTATCTGGCAGTCTCCTACAGCTGTTCCTCCAGCTTACCCACAGTTCGGACGAAGTAACCGCTCTAAAGCAAATATCAGGTGACTGTTCCCTCTCAGACTTATTTACTCACTGAATTATAATTATTGTATTTATATTAATGCTTGGATACTCATTGCCACACAGCTGTTTACCGCACCCTGACGCTACCTTGACAACACCATTCCCGACACGCGTCAGAAACAACTGGATTATTCGTAAATTATGGTTTATCTGATTTATGTAGTAAATTTGTTAAATTTATGTTAAAACAATATATAAGCACATAAATTTGACCAAGAAGTTGCGTATATAAAACAGAGTGACACGACAGGAGTTTGAGACAACAGCCAAAGAACTGCGTCAATTAATGTACGACGTAGGTTTGCGCTACTTCCATTCGCAGGAGGATGCGGAGGATGTAGCACAAGAATCGCTATTGCGCCTGTGGAAATACTGCGAGAAGGTGGATGTAAGCATGAATGTCAAAGCGTTAGCAATGAAGGTGGCAAAGAACTGCTGCATAAGCATGAAACGAAAGAAAACTCTCAATCCCGCTATTGACAATAATGAAAATGGCGTTGACAGTCCTATTCCCTCTTCACACTACGACAGGCTTGAAGCTGAAGAATATGATAAGTTGTTGGAAGGGATAATGCAAAAAATACTTTCACCACGAGAACGTGAACTCTTTGAACTGCGCAGGCTTGACGGTCTCTCTAATGAAGAAATAGAAGACCGGACAGGCATAAAGAAAACCACGATACAGAGCATGGTGTCGAAGGCGCGAATGAAACTGTTTCTTGAAATCAAAAAAAAGATATATCAATGAACAAGAACGAAATACAGATATTGATAGACCACTATCTTGAAGGCACTACAACGCCCGAAGAAGAGAAGACGCTTGCCAGGGAACTGCTCCGCGACGACATTCCTGACGACTGGAAAGTGGTACGCATAATGCTCGGAGAACTCGCTATGACTGAAGCAGAATACGATGCTGACGTGTCTGAGCAACTATCTCGCAGGAAGTCGGTTATTTTGCCTGTATATGCCAAATGGCTCGTAGCAGCAAGTGTTGCCTTGCTCATTGGTCTGTTTTGCTTTAACCATGTAGCTCGTAACGAAGAGAATGTCATAGCTGAAGTAAAAATTAACCATGCCGTAGAGCAGAAAGTTGTGAACAATGATACCGTTTCAAAAGAACCAGCAGACAATCAACAAACAAAAAAGACGGACAAGAAAGTGAAAATAAGCCTTGATCATAAGACTAACAAACATCATCTATTGTCAGAGAATACATCCAAGATCCCCAAAAAAACCGTTCAAGACATGCTTCAACCAGCTTCAGACAACACGGAACTTTCCAACGAGCATTTGCATCACGCTTCTACGGTAACAAATGACAATCTGGATAACTATCAGGCACCAAGCCGCATGGAAGAATTCATAGTCAAGTTGGCAAATTATCATCATATTAAAGGTGATACGCTTTACTGCACCTCAGATAAGAATGATTCGACAGTGATCTGCACAGCCTATGTCTTTGAAGATACAAATGAAACAAGCCTCTTCCGTCAACTGTTACTGGCAGTCTGTTGGTATGACGATAAAACGCCGGGCTACTTGCTCAACTGCTCACAACAACAGTTCTTTTTCTTCCTGAAGGACATGCGCATCGGATTGAAATACTTATGGATAGCAGAACGCGTCAAGGATAAAATACTTCTTTATACCACTCGTTCGCCTCTTGACACCGAAGTTTCATCAGAATATTTTATAGAATATCGCGATAAAATTTCAAATACAAGCAATTATTTAAAATCTAAAGAATTATGAAAAAAACATTAATCCTCTGCCTTTTGGCAGTCACATGCATTGCCTCTCAGGCAAGAAAGCAGGAAGACAAAACAATAAGGATAAAAGGTTTTAGCGTCATGACAGTACTGCCAGAATCATTAACAGATGAGAAATCCGGTTTGAAGACTATAAAATGGCCCAGTACAGAGAATAATTCATGGCATGAGAACATAGGTATCATTGACCATGTTCCCGTGGTTGAAGATGAAGATATGAAATTCATTTATAACAAAAACTATGGGGAGGAAGGTTACGTCCCTATGACATGGAATCTGATAGACGAAGGCGAAAACACTGTACTTCATTGTTATTTCATAATGAAGTCCGATGTCGTGACAAACCTATGGCTCGGTAATGCAGAAACAACTATTCTTGATAAGGAAACCGGTATTATCTATCAGGCACAAGCCACAATACCCGAGTGTTGTTATAACAAGGTGTTCGGCGTGAAAGGAAAGAAAGGCACAGCACTCGATCTGCAAATAATCTTTCCTAAAATTCCTAAAAGTGCCAGAAAATTAGTTATTTACGGTGTTCCAAACTGGTATATGCGTGGTATTGAAGTGCAATCAGCAGCCTCAATCTGCACAGAAGATGAAATGCCAGCTTATGACTCTGTACCAAATATTCATCTTGCACATCTAGTAAAGGAATCCGTAGATTACAATGCGAACAATCAATCATCGTGGGCAGTTTATAAAGATGCCCATACAATCAAACCTGTTGAAGAAAAAACAATGGCACTCTGGCGCACACCCGATGCCACTTATCTGGCAATCTCTACTGAGCAGAACTGGATTAGAGAATACTATGGACGGGGAGGCAACACTATTCTCCTGGACAATCAAGGACGCCAATATAAATGTAAAGGCGTAATGGGCTACCCAAACGATAATATCTTCTGGCTTGAAGGATACCCCGGTGACTATTTTGCAATCGTCTTAATCTTCGAACCTCTTCCGCTAAACGTCAAGACATTTACCTACATAGATCCCGAAGGGGAGCCATTTAACGCGTGGGGGGCTGACTGGAGCGGCGAAGTGATTAACAACTTGGACGTGAACCAACTCCGCAGAAACCAGAAGTTATTTAAGTATCACCCACGTGTAGTAGTAAAATAAATCATCCCAATTTATAATTTATAATCCACATCCGACAGGTCGCAAATTTTGCTGCAACCGCTTGCAATTCCGGCCAAAAATAGCGATGACAATACTTGTACAACCATTCAATAATAGATTAATCTACAAGTACTTGTATTTACTCTAAAGGAATGAAGGAATTGGGAAAGAACAATGTTTAATAAATTTGTCTCGAAAACTGAATGATATGTGTTTTTCAAAAAAACAGGCTGTTCCCATAATTTGGAAGCAGCCTGTTTCCTATAATACAATATAACAATACTACACTACCCCTACGGCAGTGTCAGCGCATTTGTTCAAAAATATCCATTGTTTCATTCTTCATATCATGGAATTCTCATATTAATTCCAGCTGTCGATGATGAGTGACAACCCTATATAATGACTGTTTGCCAAATCTTTTTTCTTCCACATATCAAAACAGGCAATAAACTTATTTTTGTTTTTGCGGCCTTGCATCAGCATAATATACGTGCTTTGACCGTAAAAGATCTTATCTGTATCAACACCCGTACAAGGACTGCCCAACACTTTCCACTCTCCCATTAATCATTCAGCATTACACTTTCTAAATAACCCTACTAAAAATCCTCTAAAATAGTTGTCTATTAAAAAAACTATTCGTAATTTTGCGAACAACAAACAAAGAAAATACAATCATGACCGACAAGAAATATTCTTCAGAACAAGAAAAGATAGCCCGATTTGCCAAAGCAATAGGACACCCTGCACGCATAGCCATACTCCAATTTCTGGCAGCTCAGGAAAGCTGTTTTTTCGGTGATATACACGAAGAACTGCCTATTGCCAAAGCAACCGTTTCACAACATTTGAAGGAACTGAAAGAGGCCGGATTGATTCAAGGAGAAATAGAAGCTCCAAAGGTAAGATACTGTATCAATCGGGAAAACTGGAAAATTGCCCAACAGGTATTTGCCAACTTCTTTAACCAACCTGTCTGTAAAAAAGAGAGCTGTTGCAAATAAGCTCTTTTTTTAGCCATATAGTTCGTTGTTTTACGAAAAACTAACAAAAAAAATAAGAAATATGAAAAAGATTTTATTTTTCTTACAGTATGTCTGGCATTCATTTCAGTGACAATAAATGCCCAAAACCAATCACAAAAGAAAACGGCTGCAAAAAACTATGTAGAAGTCATTTATTTCCATAGCAAACAAAGATGTGCCACCTGCATCGCCATTGAGAAATATACACAAGAGGCTATCAATAAGGAACTGGCCAGTCAAATAAAAAACGATGAAGTCATATTTAGGAATATAGACATCAGCCAAAAAAACAATCAGGCAATAGCTGAAAAATACAAAGTAACCTGGTCGTCCTTATTTATCGTAAAACACAAAAACGGCAAAGAAACATCAAAGGACATGACCGCCTTTGCCTTTGGAAACGCAAGGACATCACCGGACAAATTCAAAGCAGAAATTATCAATACCATCAAACAAATGCTCAAATAAGACGGATTTATGAACTGGTTACAGACATTATTGGACAATAGTACAACACCGGTCCTGACTGCTTTCTTATTGGGATTGCTTACCGCACTCTCACCTTGTCCGCTGGCAACCAACATCGCTGCCATAAGTTTTATAGGAAAAGACATAGAAAACCGTCATCGGATTTTCCTGAACGGTCTGCTCTATACCTTAGGACGAGTTCTTGCCTATACGATATTGGGTATGGTCCTGATCATGATTCTGAAAGAAGGCTCCAGCATGTTCGGTATCCAGAAAACCATCGGCACTTTCGGTGAACAGATCATTGGTCCTCTTCTCGGACTTATCGGCCTGTTTATGTTATTTGGTGACAAACTGAACCTGCCACAAACAGGATTTGGCGGAAATGCGGAGGGACTGGCCTCCAAAGGTAGTTGGGGCGCTCTGCTTATCGGCATTCTTTTCGCATTGGCATTCTGTCCCACCAGCGGTGTTTTCTACTTTGGCATACTGATCCCCATGTCTGCCACAACAGCAGGAGGTTATCTTCTACCCACCGTATTTGCCATTGCCACATCCATACCTGTCATTATAGTGGCCTGGATTCTGGCTTTCAGCATACAGCAAATTAGCCGTTTCTATGACAGCATGAAGATTCTACAGAAATGGATGAGCCGTATTGTCGGTATAGTATTCATTCTTAGCGGCATTTACTACAGTTATATCATATATTTTTAAACAAACAAATATAAAACGAATATGGAAATCAAAGTTTTAGGTCCTGGTTGCTGCAAATGCAAGACCACTTATCAAATTATCGAAAAAGTAATCAAAGAAAATAATCTCGATGTCAAACTGACTAAGGTTGACGATATCATGGAGATAATGAATTACCACATCATGACAACTCCTGCAGTCGTTGTAGACGAAGTGGTAAAAATAAAAGGACAGGTACCTTCTGAAAAAGACGTAAAGAAATTACTGGGTATCTGATCTCCCACAACAACACAGTAACGGCAGAATCCCCCAAATGCTGATTCTGCCGTTTCCATTCAAACATCCAATTCTGCTCTTGAAAAAAATACAGAAATGATACAAAATTTTGCTGACTGGCTGGTATACGGCATTTTCGGTCTGAATTCAGACACTCCATTAGGTATAGCCATCAATTTTTTCTTCTATGATACCATAAAAATTCTGATACTCCTGTTTTTCATCAGTATCCTGATGGGTATCATCAATGCCTATTTCCCGGTCGAACGATTAAGAAACTATCTTCTGACCCATAAAATGTACGGACTCCAATATCTTCTGGCTTCCATATTTGGTGCCATAACTCCTTTCTGTTCATGCTCATCCATCCCATTATTCATCTGCTTTGTAAAAGGAGGTATTCCCCTTGGTGTCACATTTGCCTTTCTGATCACCTCGCCGCTGGTAAATGAGGTGGCCGTAGCCATGTTTCTCGGCTCATTCGGACTGAAAATAACACTGATCTATGTGATTAGCGGTATCCTTTTAGGCATTCTCGGAGGTGCAGCACTGGGGCGAATGAACCTCTCTCCTTATCTAAGTGACTGGGTGAAACAGATTCAGGCTGACTCTACTGCACAAACTGACGTATGGGAAAAGGAACACACCAGTTTCATCCAACGCCTTCCCGGCATAATCCGCGATTCATGGCACATCGTGCGAAGTGTACTGGTTTATATTCTCATCGGTATCGGAATAGGTGCATTCATGCATGGCTTTGTGCCTGAAGGATTCTTCGAACAATACATGTCAAAAGACAACTGGCTGGCTGTACCTATGTCCGTACTGTTGGCAGTGCCCATGTATGCCAATGCTGCAGGCATTGTGCCTGTCATCGAGGTATTCGTTGCCAAAGGGATTCCGATGGGAACTGCCATTGCCTTTATGATGGCTGTAGTAGGATTGTCCTTACCTGAAGCCACACTGCTCAAAAAAGTCATGACATGGCGTCTTATCGGTATTTTCTTCGGTACCGTAGCCTTATTTATCATTTTATCAGGCTACCTTTTCAATTATATTCTGTAAAAAAGCCTATAAGTAACAGTGAATCACCCATTATACCCCACTCCATCAATTTCATATTACCCATGAATATATTAATTCTTTGCACAGGCAACAGTTGCCGCAGCCAGATGGCACAAGGTCTCCTGCAATCGCTCGACAAATCATTAAATGTCTGCTCGGCAGGTACGGCCCCAGCCACACAGGTTAATACAAAAGCCATTGACGTCATGAAAGAACTGGGAATAGATATCAGCAATCATATTCCCACAAATGTTGAGACCTACCTTGATCAGGAATGGGATTACGTCATCACCGTATGCGATCATGCAAATGAAACTTGTCCTGCATTTACCGGAAAGGTCAAAAAACGCATTCACCTGGGATTTGATGACCCTTCACAAAAGACCGGTACGGAAGACTTCATTCATGCTGAATTTTGCCGTGTACGCGATGAAATCAAGAATGTATTTACCCACTTCTATATCACGGAAATCCTGAAATCCAAACAGAGTGTCTGAAGTTTAGCGTCTGTGTCTTATTCCGGAACAGAAACACTTTTATTCCAAAATAAGACATCTGATCATTCTATAAAAGCAAACAGCCAAGTCCTCAAACAAACATTTCACGACATGGCTGTTTGTTTATCTCATCTTATAAATTGTTCAATGCCGGACAAACAGCAAGCGCTTTGTTTTCTGCAACTTCCATAATTTCACGTTCACCTGGCCCCTTGTCATTAATACCACAAAGATGAAGTATACCATGGATAATAACCCGGTGAAGTTCCTGCTCATAAGTAGCCCCGACCTGTTCCGCATTGGTACGGACCGTATCCAGACTGATGAACAAGTCACCAGAAATGACATCACCTTCACAATAATCAAAAGTGATGATATCCGTATAATAATCATGTTGCAGATACTGACGGTTAACCTCCAGTATTTTCTCGTCATTAACAAAAATATAGGCAATTTCACCTACTTTCTTGCCATAAGATGCTGCAACTGCTTTTATCCAGGCTGTATTCTCACGTTTCCTGATCTTAGGCATTTTTACACCTTCCACATTGTAAGTTATCATAATAACTCCTTCTTTTTATGTTTCTTATTCTTTTATCCTACCCGTGATCCATCAGTCAAACAGGCCTCCTTGTACTGAAGATGAATAGCGGCTACGACCCAAATGTTTGTAAGCCAGATCCGTGACTTCACGGCCACGAGGCGTACGCTTGATGAAACCTTCTTTAATGAGAAACGGTTCATAAACTTCTTCCAGCGTACCAGGGTCTTCTCCTATGGCAGTAGCAATGGTAGATACGCCGACCGGCCCTCCCTTAAATTTATCAATGATTGTCAGCAGAATCCTGTTGTCGATTTCATCAAGGCCATACTGGTCAATATTTAAAGCTTCCAGTGCAAAACGGGCTATCTTCATGTCAATACGGCCATTGCCTTTTACTTGGGCAAAGTCACGCACCCTCCTGAGCAACGCATTGGCTACACGGGGCGTTCCACGACTACGGCCTGCAATCTCTGCCGCAGCTTCTTCCTCAATCGGCACATTCAATATCCCCGCCGAACGCCGGACAATCCGACTCAGCACCTCCGTATCATAATATTCCAAATGCAGATTGATACCGAAACGCGCACGAAGAGGCGCTGTCAACAATCCGCTTCGCGTTGTGGCTCCTACAAGAGTAAACGGATTCAGGTCTATCTGGATACTACGGGCTGACGGTCCCTTGTCTATCATAATATCGATCCGGTAATCCTCCATGGCTGAATACAGATATTCTTCTACCACAGGACTCAGACGGTGAATCTCATCGATAAAAAGCACATCATTCGGCTCAAGCGAAGTCAGCAATCCGGCCAGATCTCCCGGTTTATCAAGCACCGGTCCTGAAGTGATCTTGAATCCCACCCCCAATTCATTGGCAATGATATTGCTCAATGTGGTTTTTCCCAAACCCGGAGGACCATGCAACAAAGTATGATCCAGCGGTTCCCCACGGTACTTGGCAGCCTCAACAAAAATGCGTAAATTGTCTACGACCTTAAGCTGACCGCTGAAATCACCGAAACGAAGCGGACGAAGCACGTTCTCGAAATCACGCTCGCTCGGCGCATTCTGTTGTTGTCTTATATCAAAATTATCTTCCATGCCAGTTTATAGCGTCAATTTCTGATTACAATATTCTTGAACGGGACAAAGATACAATTTTAATGGCTATTATTTTTGATGAAAGCCGGAAAACCTGAAAAATCCGGCAGAAGTATCCTGCAATAACACCATTCCTGACAAGGATATGATTTTGTCTGACGTTTCCTTACCGTTCATACAGATTTTTCATTTATAGACAATGAAATCAGCAAAAAGATGTAACTTTGCCAAAACAAACCTTTCGAATCAATGGTATTATGGTCTTAAACTATATTTGGATTGCTTTTTTTGTCATTGCATTTGTAACCGGCCTTTTTAAACTGTTGTTCACTGGCGACTACAGTGTATTCCCGGAAATGATGAATGCCACGTTTGACTCTTCGCGGACAGCATTCGAGATCTCGCTCGGCCTTACCGGTATCCTCTCTCTCTGGATGGGTATCATGAAAATCGGCGAAGCAGGCGGAATGGTCAATGTTCTGGCACGAGGATTAAGTCCGCTTTTCTGTAAACTGTTTCCGGACATCCCACGCAATCACCCTGTCATCGGCAATATTTTCATGAACATATCAGCCAATATGCTCGGATTGGACAACGCAGCTACTCCGCTTGGACTGAAAGCAATGGAAGGTCTGCAAGAACTGAACCCGAAAAAAGACACCGCCACGAATCCGATGATCATGTTCCTGGTTCTGAATACTTCCGGACTCACCATTATTCCGGTCAGTATTCTGGTCTACAGGGCACAGATGGGTGCCGCACAACCTACCGATGTATTTCTTCCAATCCTGCTTGCAACCTTCGCATCCACCCTGACCGGTATTATCGTCACCAGCATCTATCAGCGGATCAACCTGTTCAACCGTACGGTTATTCTCGCATTGGGAGGTGCGTGTGCGGTCGTGGCCGGTATCGTTTGGGGATTCAGCCAGCTGGACAAGGAAAGCATGAACTTATGGAGCACCACCATCGCCAACATATTGCTTTTCTGCATCATCATTCTCTTTATTCTTGCCGGTGTGCGCCGTCGTGTAAATGTTTATGATGCCTTCATAGAAGGAGCTAAGGATGGTTTTACCACAGCCGTGCGCATTATCCCTTATCTGGTAGCCATACTTGTGGCAATCGGTGTATTCCGTGCCTCTGGCGCCATGGATGTACTGATAGGCTGGATCTCCGATATGGTCCGTGCATTAGGTGGCGATGCAGACTTTGTAGGAGCCTTGCCTACTGCACTCATGAAACCGCTCAGTGGAAGTGGAGCAAGAGGAATGATGGTTGATGCCATGGAAACATACGGGGCGGATTCATTTGTCGGACGTCTAAGCTGTATTTTCCAAGGGTCTACAGATACCACATTCTACATCTTGGCTGTTTATTTCGGCAGTGTGGGTGTGCGGTATACCCGCCACGCAGTCACTTGCGGTTTATTGGCAGACCTGGCCGGCATCATTGCCGCCATTGCCGTAGCTTATCTTTTTTTCGGCTGACAAGCTGTTTTTCATTGAAATAATCAAGAACAAAGTATATCTTCAACAATGGCAGAATTAAAATCGGTGGTAAAAGATACCGCCATCTACGGACTCAGTAGTATTGTGGGCAGATTCCTGAATTATCTGCTCGTTCCACTCTATACAGCCAAGTTGGCTGCTTCGGGCGGAGGATATGGTGTAATTACAAACATTTATGCGTATGTAGCCCTTATCATGGTCATCCTTACCTTTGGTATGGAAACCACTTTTTTCCGTTTCGCCAACAAACCGGAAGAAAAGCCTCTCACAGTATACAGTACAACACTGATCATGGTCGGTACCATTGCTTTTGTCTTTGCCGCAATGGTCCTTCTGTTTCTGGATCCTGTTTCTTCTATGATGGGATACGCCAACCATCCTGAGTATGTCGGGATGATGGCCGTTTGCGTGGCAATTGATGCTTTTCAGGCTATTCCGTTTGCCTGGTTGAGATATAAGAAAAGACCGATCAAGTTTGCAGCTTTGAAATTACTTTTCATCATTCTCAACATCACACTCAATCTTGTTTATTTCGTAGTATTCCCGGCTCTTTACACCCGATATCCTGACATTCTGAGATTGATATACAATCCTGGTGTAGGCGTTGGATATGCCTTTGGACTAAACCTGGTCTGCACGGCTTCCATCACTGCATTCTTTATTCCTGAACTGACCGGATTCAAGTATGTATTTGACAAAGCACTGATGAAACGTATGCTCAAATACAGCTGGCCCATTCTTATTTTGGGTATTGCCGGAATCCTGAACCAGACTGTCGACAAGATGATTTTCCCGCTCGTATACGGCGACACCGAAACAGGTAAGATTGAACTGGGTATTTATGGAGCCTGTGTCAAGATAGCCATGATCATGGCTATGATCACGCAAGCCTTCCGCTACGCTTATGAACCGTTTGTATTCGGTAAAGCCAAGGACAAGAATAGCGGTGAGACTTATGCTACCGCCATGAAATACTTTATCATCTTTACCTTACTGGCTTATTTGTGTGTAATCGGTTACCTGGACGTTCTGAAGCGCATCATTGCCCCTGATTATTGGGCCGGTCTGCGGGTTGTTCCAATTGTCATGGCGGCAGAAATCATGATGGGAATTTACTTCAACCTGTCTTTCTGGTACAAACTGATCGACAAAACAATTTGGGGAGCCTGGTTTTCAGCGGCAGGCTGTATCGTACTGATTGCCGTCAACCTGATTTTCATTCCCAAATACAGCTATATGGCCTGTGCATGGGGAGGATTTGCCGGCTATGCCACATCCATGGTACTATCCTATATCGTAGGCCAGAAAAAGAACCCGATCAATTATCCGATAAAAAGCATCATGACTTATATTCTTATTGCCGGATTCTTCTATGCCATCATGGCACTGACTCCTGAAGAATGGCCGATGATAGCCAAACTTGGCATCAACACAGTTCTCATCCTGCTCTTTATCGGTCACATACTGAAACATGACCTGCCTCTGCAGAGTCTGCCCGTTATAGGTAAATACTTCAAAAAACATTAAATCACATACTGATATTTATGGAAAATCCCAATTCTCACGAAAGTTTCAGCAAGCATTTGAAACGGACCATACGCGGATTGCTCAACCTGAAAGCCGACAAGGCACCGGAAGAAGAAACCATTGCTTCAATCAGGGCGGGAATTGATTTCCGTGGAGCTAATCTATGGATTCTGATCTTTGCCATTTTCGTAGCTTCACTCGGACTGAACACCAATTCCGCAGCCGTCATCATCGGTGCCATGTTGATTTCTCCCCTTATGGGGCCTATTGTCGGAATTGGATTAAGCGTAGGTATCTACGATTTTGAGATGCTGAAACGTGCTTTCCGCAGCTTCGTCGTAGCGACTCTGTTCAGTGTAATGACTGCAACTTTCTATTTCGCCATCACGCCAATAGCCGAAGCTCAATCCGAACTGCTGGCACGTACTTCACCGACCATTTATGATGTTCTTATCGCCTTTTTCGGCGGTATGGCTGGTATCGTGGCTTTATGCAGTTCAGGACAAAGAGGCGGAAACGTCATTCCTGGCGTAGCGATCGCTACAGCTTTAATGCCACCGCTTTGTACGACCGGTTTCGGACTTGCCACGGGCAACTGGATCTATGCGGCAGGAGCATTCTACCTCTACCTCATCAACTCCATTTTCATCAGCCTTGCTACTTTTATCGGAGTCAACCTGATGGACTTCAATAAAAAGGTCTTTGTAGACAAGCAAAGGGAAAAACGAGTTAAGAATCTGATTGTCACCATAGCCGTCCTGACCATGCTTCCTGCGGCATTACTGACTTATATGCTGGTAAAAGAAAATATATTCACCAAGAAGGTAAATGATTTCATCACTCAGGTTATTACTACCGAACAGACTCAAGTCATTGCCAAAGAAGCTGATTACCGAAATAAGGAAATACGTATTGTCACGATAGGTGAAGAAATATCAGAAAGAGATCTTTCCCGCGCCCGTAACCTTCTCACACGTTTCGGACTGAAAGATGTTAAATTGAATATCGTACAAGGTACCAAGAACCTTGATGCCAATGAATTAAAAACACTTTTGGCTGATCCGACCTTAAGACAGGCAGACAAAAACGCCAAACTGCTTGCCAGTGAACAGCAACAGGTTGCCAGACTGGAAAAAGAACTGGATAAATACAAACAGGCAGAATATAACCATATTGCCATCAGTAAAGAAATGAAAGCCTTGTTCCCGGAAGCCAGCAGGATTTCCATCGCAAAAACTGTTTCACTGGCCGTTTCCGATACGGCAGGTACAGACTCTGTCACATTGGTTCATCTTTCATTGACAAAAGCCATCGGAACAGAAAACCGCGAACGCATCCAAAGCTGGTTGAAAACCCGATTAAATAGCGATAACCTGCTTATGACCTTTACAGTCAATGACAACAAAAAGACAAAAAAGAAATAAACACACCATCCCCATAAATGACATAAGACGGCACGTAAAAAAACAATTGCTTTTTACATGCCGTCTTATTTATTCTGTTACTTCCTTTTAAGGGAAGCTGAACGTCTATTTCTTAGGTCGTCTGCGTGCCCAACCTTCTTCTGTAAAATCAGGTTCCTCACCCTTTAGAGGTCTGTTGTCTACAGGCTGAAAGAACTGTTTCCAATCTTCCTTTGTATATTTCTTTCCACGGGCTGCTGTATATCCTCTCTCTTCCCGACTGGGTTTGTTCTTTTTGACTTTTCCTTCTTCCGGCTTTTCTGCTTTTGACTTTTGTTTTTTCTTGTCTCCGTCTTTCTCTTTCCGGCCAGAATCACGACGCTTAGCGTTCTTCTTACCCTTATCCTCAGAAGTCTCGCCGGTAGCTACTTCCACATTCACACGGCGTCCTTTAACCTGAACCTTATTCAGGAACTGTATAACCCGGTCAGCCTCTTCCTCTGCCACTTCAAAAAACGAGAAGTTCTTCATCAGATCTATACGACCGATCTCAACCTTGCCATGAACATGATCATTAACCAGCTTCATAATTTCCTTGGCATAGAAACCGTCTGTCTTTCCCAAATTAAGGAACAGACGTGTATAACCTTCTTCCGCATTGCGTCCCTTGCGGCCTTTAGAACCTTTCTTGTCACTCTTTACAGAAGGGTCTTCTATTTCCGGCGCATTGGCATAATATTGCAGGAAACGGCCAAATTCACGGCTAACGACCCGCTTGATCAAATCTTCCTTATCAAGCCATTCCAGTTTTCTGTAAACCTCGGGCAGGAACTGGGCGATTTCTTCCTCATCAACCTCTACACGCTCAATATCGTCAATGACCTTATACAGCTGCTTGGCGCAGATTTCCTTACCACTTGGAAGCTCACCCTTTACGAATTCCTTACCGATGACCTTTTCTATCTCACGGACCTTAGCCCGCTCGCGGGTATGGATGATACAGATACTGGTTCCTTTCTTTCCGGCACGTCCCGTACGTCCGCTGCGGTGAGTGTAATTTTCCACATCATCGGGCAGACCATAGTTGATGACGTGTGTCAGGTCCTCCACATCAAGCCCTCGTGCGGCCACATCGGTAGCCACAAGGAACTGTACACGATGCTGGCGGAATTTCTGCATCGTCAGGTCACGCTGCTGCTGTGACAAATCGCCGTGCAGCGCGTCCGCGTTATACCCGTCCTGAATCAGTTTGTCTGCAATCTCCTGCGTCTCCATACGTGTACGGCAGAAAATAATGGCATAAATCTTAGGATAATAGTCTACCACACGTTTCAGAGCCAGATATTTATCCTTGGCATGAACCATATAATAGACATGATTGACCGTTTCGGCTCCCTCGTTACGCGAACCAACAACAATCTCCTTGGCATCACGCAAATATTTCTTGGAAATACGCTCAATTTCCTTGCTCATTGTAGCCGAGAACAGCAACGTATTATGATTTTCCGGCACACCGGCCAGAATAGCGTCTATGCTTTCCGAGAATCCCATGGACAGCATCTCGTCAGCTTCATCAAGCACCACATTCTCCACGTGCTCCAATGAAGCGGCTCCACGTTCCATCAGGTCAATCAAACGGCCCGGAGTAGCCACAATCACCTGCACACCTTTTTTCAGCGTACGAATTTGCGTCTCGATATTGGCACCGCCATACACCGGCAGTACACGTACGCCCGGCAGATATTTGGAATAGTTCTCCAAATCATCGGCAATCTGTAAACAAAGTTCACGTGTAGGGCTTAAAATCAAAGCCTGTGTATCACTGTTTGCCGCATCGATTTTCTGCAAGACAGGCAAACCGTAAGCCGCGGTTTTTCCGGTGCCGGTCTGTGCCAGCGCCACCACATCATTATTCACTCCCAGCAAATACGGAATCACTTCCTCTTGTACCGGCATAGGGTGCTCATACCCCAACTCTTCTATGGCCTGTCTGATTTCAGCAGAAACGCCAAGCTCTTCAAACGTCTTCAAATCAATTAATTTTAAAATATCCGTGCAAAGGTAATACAAAAAAACGAGTTTTCAGTTCTTAATACATGCTATTCTAGCTTTTTAGCAGTCTTTGTAAGAAAAGAACATAATACATTAGGGTTCCATAGTAAGAAAAACAGCGGAGCCCGAAAATTCGGGTTCCGCTGTTCATATATATGATAATGTCTGAAGAAAATATTGATAGAGAATTACATAATAATTTCTCCTTCGATTGTCCCCTGGTCTCCCCACGGATCAATTGAATTTCCTTCAAGCACAATGCTGCCGTCTTTTACCTTCAGGTTTACGGTCAACTGCATACCGCTCTCCAGATTGTCTAACTTAACATATTCATTAAGGTTGAAATCCTTTTCTAACTTCCCTACCACTACATGCAGTTTTACATCCGAAACTTTTTGAGGAACAAGCATGAAGGAGATTTGTTTACCGGCAGCCGGAAAATCCGCTTTCTGAGCATTGCTGTGATCTATCGTTTCGCCGGCAAGATCAATTTCACATGTTGATTTTGCAGTACATACAGTCTTTATCTGATCTACCTCGATATCCGATTCTGTTGAATAGTTAATCACCAACCGATGCATAATGTGTTTGAATTGGAGTTCCACAGGCTCAGACGTTTCTGTAGATACGCCCTTATTGTGAGCCCACAATAAATCCTTAACCGGAGCAGTTTCCATATCGAATGAAAATTTTCCATCACTCAACTCCTGTTCAGGATAACATGCTGAAAAGTGGACTTGATGATCCTCTGAATTGAGATTAATATCTTTCCAATACAGATTGGTGATTCCGACGCTGTATTTGATGTTTGTAGACTTACCCGATTCAGACAAAACATACAGAGTAAAGACATCTCCATTAGAGAAATTTCCGCTTCCGTCATCATTCATGACCGGCTTTTTTATATTACCGGATATGGGATTTTCGTTTACGATAGAAGTCTTGAACTCTATCTTTTTATCACCCACAGACAATGTGTCCTCAGAATCTTTCTGACAACCACTTGTTGCAAAAAGGATTGCAACCGCTGCTACATAATAACATATACTTTTCATTTTTTCTATATAAATATTTATTGATTTTTTATTTTACTCAAGTTTCGCAAGTACTCAAATAATGTAATAAAAAAAGGCTAAAGAGTTTG
>OKVF01000300.1_pt1 | contig 61267 bp, 56 predicted proteins | sample 1604831 | NCBI WGS metagenome assembly OKVF01 (sample SAMN01760980, study PRJEB22395) | human gut metagenome
GTACTTTTGCAATCAGCAAAAGATAAATGGGGCCAGCAAGCAGCCCACCTCCTGCTGGCATGAAAAAAGTAAGTACAGGATTCGTTGCAAAAAAGACACCGCCCACCAATACAAAAACAAATAACAGTGCAGTAAAAATACCTGTTGTTACAAGGTCTTTCACTGTCAGACCTTTGTTCATAGAATTTACTTGATTACTCATTTTGACCTCCTACCTTTCATTGTCTTGACTCGACAAGTGGTTTGTGCTATTCTTCGGTTAGATACCTCTAATCTTCGTCTAATACAATACGCATTTATCGAACAACATTCAATAGGTTCCGACAATGTTCGTCTGTTCCTTTCAAAAGTTCGTCTAATCGTTGCAAAAAGGAGGTGGTCTGTTTTCATGTCTGAAATTATTGACCAGTTTTATACACCGCTACTAATTGAACACGGTTTTATCCGTGACCCAGACAACCAGCAATATGGGGCATTAGGTGACTGCTGGAAACTTTCTCCCGAAGTTGGAGAAGGCACCTACTGGACTTATGGACAGAAAGACTTATATGATATTAAAATCCATAACTTTTCCTTCCACGAAGATTTCATGTTGGAATGCTCCATGCCGGAATGTCTGAGTATCACTCGGTATGACTCTATTTCCGGGGAGGAATTATCTCCATACCGTAGACTGTCTGCCGGTTGTATCAAAACATTTATTGGAGGCTACACTCCATACAAGGCTTTGATACATAAAAATATTCCAATCCGTTCGGTTGGGATTGAGATTGCACCGGCATATTATGAGGACTACCTGAAAAAACTGTACCCGGAGGCACAGATCAATCCTGTGGATGCATTTCGGAAGATCGACCAAACATCCGACTTTCCAGAAATGTCACGGTTACTCACTGAAATCAAAGACTATCGTGGGGAAGGGATCGCAGCAAAACTTTTTTATGAGGGTAAAGTCGCAGAAGCTGTTTCAATGGTGGTGGAATATCAGAAGAAACATCCTGATAAACCAGCCCATAAACTCTCTCAACAGGATATTGAAAATCTCCAAATAGTTGCCGCTTATCTTAGCGATCACTATGCTTTTGATATTCCTCTGGAACGGCTAACACAGATTGCCTGCATGGGAACAACAAAGCTCAAAAGCTGTTTTAAGAAATACTACGACTGCACCATCACGGAATATGTTCAACAGCGGCGCATGAGTCAAGCAGAATATCTGCTGGCATATACAGAACTGACAGTCGGGCAAGTTGCCCAAACAGTAGGCTATTCCACTTCAAGCCGATTTGCAGAATTATTCCGTAAAAGCACTGGATTGTTGCCACTGGAGTACAGGAAAAACGCACAGCGAAAATAAAATGAGTGCCAGAGGAAACTCTGGCACTCGTGAACTTTTTCACCCACATTCTAGTCGGGCTTAGCCATGTGTGGAATATATACGGAATGCATCGTCAATATTCCACTGCTACTTGCGGTTGTTACCAAGATAGTGAGAGCTCATCTGAACACAAAGTTTCCATTGCCCTTTTTCGTACCTAAACGAAGTAAGATTTCATGTGCATGCTCATCACTGAATTTTTAGAATAATCTGTCCTAGCACGAAAGTAAATATGAATAGTTTCTAATAGTTTTTTAATAATATCCTCTGGCTTCTTGCCATCCTTTTATATACCACCTAATTCCAACATATACCAGTTGCACGAATAATAAGAGAAATAGCATATTGATCGGCAAGACTGTCTTTATCCAATCTCCAAAGTAGATTGCTATTTCCATGCTTATAAGTGTTACCAGTATGGTAATCATATCCCAACAACAGGACATTTCTATTCTTCCACATCTACAAACATTATCACCGGTGGAACCGGTTTTTCATAGTCTTTCAAGAAAAGACCTCTTTCCCTCGCCTCATAAATCAAGGCACTTGGGAAATAGCAACAAGTATTTATGTATCGAAGGAAATCTGGTACATCTGCTTGTATCTGTTTTGGAACTACCACAGGATTTTTAATCATAGTAATGAATTGATCATGAAATACAGTACATAGTTTGTCAGTGTATGCTCCCGTCAGTTCATAGAACAGTCCTTTTTCACCCATACTAAGTACTGGAACATTTAAGATTAGTTTTCCCTCTGCTAATCTTTCCACAAAGTCCAATTCAATAAATGTATCAATATTTGTAAGGAGCTTTTGAGATATACCAGATAAAAAGGCTTCGTTATCACAATATACCGCGTATAAGAATTTCACTATTGACTCTCTTGCATCATTCCAATTTCCTACGCAATGATAAGCAGAATGCGTTTTTCCCAAAGCTTTCGTATCATAATCATACAAGCCAATCATACGCGCTCCAAGCAGATTCTCATAGTTTCCACCTGCCTCACCGCTAATACCATATTCACTCTGAGGACTCTTGTCATAATCATAATTTGCAGGATAACGAGTTCCCATAGCATACCATCTGCCACCATCTTTTCTGTCCGGATAATCATACTTCGAACCGTTTCCGGCAACCTCATCCCTGACTCTTATCACAGCTCTGTAAACAGAATGTAAGACAAAATATCCCTCCAATTTCATAGCTTGTGATGAATTCTGCTTCTTATAATAAGCCGATAATCTTAATTCTCTTAGTCCTTCTTCAACATGCTTCCAAATCTCTCCACATAAGTCACCAGCCAGTTTCTTTTGCAATTCTAGTGTATTTGTCGAGTCCTTTTGATTGTAAATAATAAAATCTGTAAATACCTTATCTCCAACCTTCTTCATCAGTTCGCCTTCAACAAGGCGCTCTACAACAGGTTCAATATATGCAGTAGATATTCCGATTGCATCCGAAAGTTCTGGTATCGTAACCGGCTTTTCATATGCCAAAATCAATAAGTTCATTGCAATTTTATCATTGTTAACCAACGAGTGCGGCTGGTCGTCCAATCCAGTATAACCAGTGCTTGAAATCCACAAATCCTCTGGTTCAAAACTCTGCTTTTCATATTTTTCCATAGTCAGATCCTTTCTTAATTTATCTCTGCCAAGTCTAAGGCGGCTTTTTACCGTGTTCTCAGGCAGTGATAATTCATCCGCGATTTTCTTTACTTCCTGTCCATGAAAATAATGTCTTACAACGATTTCACGGTATAGCTTTGTCAGATGTGCAACGGAACGTCTAAGATTTTCCTCTTCCGTCAATCCATCCTCATCTACATCTGATGCCTGATTATTTTCTTCTTCCATCGCGACATCGAAATCCATCCCATAAAATTCTAATGGTTTACGGTATTTTTCACGTAACAAGTCATAATATTTTCTGTTAAGTACTGTGCACAGCCAGTTTCTGGCATTATTAATATCCCTGCCTTTCCTTATAGCATGTAATCCGTCCAATATTGTTTCCTGTACAAGGTCCTGCGCATCCACCCAGGAATCACATTTACTGCCGGCTATATGCATCAAGTAATCAGCTTGTGCCAACATTTCTTCTATTTCCATTAGAGTCCCCCAATGCAGTATTACTGTCCCAGATAATGACTATCTGTTTTGAAACTTCACCCTATAGTCGCGTGAAATTGAAAAAGGTTCACTGCTTTTCATATTTTTCTATAAATATTTAACGGCAGTCTGCTTTACAGGCCGCCGCTATATCAAAAAGCTACTACTTAGTGATAATATGAATATGCTAAAACTTTTGATAACTATTGCTTAACATTAATATCATTAATTATGTTAAGCATTTTTCTTTGCGCTTCGCTGATATCGTCAACATTCCCCTGCACATTTTGCAAAGTTTCAGCAATAACACCAATCAATCTGTCTGATAGATTCTGCAATAAACGAATTCGTATTTCTTTGGATGTACCAGCCAAAGCTTGGAGGAATTCATCGTTTTCCATCTGCCTAATCATCATCTGAATATGATAATCATCTGTATTAAACAGCGAATCTAATATCCCTGTATCCTCTACTCCGGTATCCATGAGCGCTATTTTTTCTATTTGCTCATCTCTCGTTAACTCATCGACTGTAATCTGAAAATAGTCTGCAAGACTACAAAGAACATCCAAATCGGGAAGTGAAATATCTCTTTCCCATTTGGAAACCGCTCCTGCTGATACACCTACAATCCCGGCAAGTTCCTCTTGTGAGATGCCGTTGAGCTTACGATATGTACAAATAATTTGACCTATTTTTTCCATAGCAAAAGTCTCCTTCCTCCATTCTCAATATAAATATCTCACGAAGGAATAACCTTCACAATGGATTTGTCGTTTAGTTCAACTGAACCATCAGTACGGACTATTTTTTTACAACGATCCACTCATCATTTTCGATAACATATTGAAACTCTGTCAGGCTATCATTCAACATAACTTCAATGAGTTCTTCAAAGTCATTTACCAAGTTTACGTTTGAAAGGTCTGAATCCTTAATCCAGTGCATTTTACCTTCTTCAGAATCAGCAAGTTCTCCCTCAAACTGGTCTGTTTCAAAAAGGAATACGATATAACGCCCTCCATCAATTGGAAACTGCTTTACACCACAAAGATGTGGTTTTTGAATCAGAAGCCCAGTTTCTTCCTTCATTTCGCGAATCACTGCATCAACAATAGATTCTCCCGGTTCAATATGCCCTCCGGGAAGTGTATAACCCTTCCAATCATTTTTTACTCTATCTTGCAGTAAATAACTGCCATCTTTATGTATTAAGCATAATACAGTTAGTTCTACTTGTTCTGTACGCATAATTTACCGCTGTCTTCCTCTACTATTTGTTTTATTTCATATCTGATCTATCAGAATACCATTTAGGGACAGTATTTTTAAAATCATTGAAATTAGTTATAGAATTTCTTGCTCTTCTTACCATTCCATCAATTTCATCCTGTCCAAACTTCTCGGCCCACTTAATGGAAAATAATGATGCCTGCGCCACATATACCGCATTCGCCGTCCAGAAATCTTCAGGAACATCGTCATTAAAATAAGAATCAATCTGTCCTATGCAATACGGAACACTTATCTCTATACCAAAGCTTTCAAGCTTGTAAAACTCCTCATAGGGATCTCCCACTTCCCATCTGTTGAAATCGATTACACCTATAGAACCATCCTGCATATAAATCAAATTCCCCGGATGGAAATCCCCATGCATGTACACCGGCGATTTCCGCCAAATAAAATTGATATTATCTTTTACATAAGCGACAGCTATCTCATCGCCGGAAATTCTCACATTAGATTCTTCATAGCGTGCTAACTGCATCAACTTTTTTTCGCGCTTAGTTGTTGCAGGAACATCTACCGGATCAAGCGGTATTGAGTGTATCTTTCTAAGGATTGTTCCTGCTTGGCGGCCGAGCTTATACTGTTCCTGTTCTGAGAGTTTCGGCAACACTTCTTCCAAGTCACGACCCTCTACCCAACTAAGCAGCATATATACGTTCTTACTTTCATTACAGGTCCCGAATTCTAACGGTATGGACATATTGATACCAAGTCGGGAATACTTTGTGATAATTTCATATTCTTTCTTTTTAGCTTCATATGCATCTATATCTGAGATTCGAAGAAGCTGCAATTTGCCATCAGCCGTTTCGACCAGATATTTTTTATCACTGGACCAGCCTTTGGAAATAGGAGTGACCTTCTTCCAGTCTTTGCTTAATTCTATTTGCATAAACATATTCTGTCTATTCCTTCTATATAGCCCTACTACTTAGTTACCTTATTAAAAAATTTCAACCATTTATATCAATTCAACCAGTGCGTGAGAAATCTCTTCTACTCTTTCGCTCATTTGACGGCATATATCTGTACGCCAAAATGCAAATACCAAAAGTTTTTCCTTGTTTTCAGTTTTAGTTTGCAAATATTCTTTAAATCCATAAACGCTACGTCCTAATTGAAATAAATAAACATACGGCATGGCCTCCAAATCTCTTTTAGAAAGCAAACTATACTTACTATATTCCCTAACAAATAAAAGAAAGTCGTCTATATCGAGCGGACTTCCCTCTTTGCATGCCTCTGATGACTGTATGTATGACCTCATTATCTCCCATACTACCGGCAGCGATACAGCAGAAGCAAAATCTATAACAGCTTTTATTTTACCATGTTCTCCGATTAACTGGCACGCAGTATAATCCCCATGTGACGATGAATATGTAATTCCACAAAAGTAGGATTTCATATTCTCCAACTTCATATTAAGTTCTTTCTTGTAAATCAAATCATTTCTGATTCTCTCATAATACTTATCTGACTTGTTATCTTCTAAAATATCCAATAGTTCGTCGCATCTTGCAGAAGCTTCATTTGCAGAGAATCCTTTCACCCATTGCTCGTCCATACTTTTTTTCATAGGATACTCTTTAAGTATATTGTGCAGTTTACCCAAGTAAGCTGCACTCTCAATAAGCATTGTATGAGGCAACTTGTTTGTATAGGTATCACCCTCAATAAACTCCTGCACCCCTATCACATGACCACTCTGCCAGATTCCAAATTTACCTTCCAAGGTTTTAAGAAACAAAGCAGTTGGATATTTCTTTACGGTCAAAAATTCAACAATATGAGCTTCTCTTTCTATATCTTCAAGTGTGAACCAACTTTGATATTCCTTCAGGAAATAACTTCCTTCCGAGCATGTTATTTTAAAACAATTAGCAGTACCAAATGAGATAACATGTACATCCAAAAGGTGAAGACCATAATCATTTAATAATATTCTTGCAATTACTTGATCATTTAAGACTGATTCTTCAAGTGCCATACTATCTCCCCCTAAATTACCCCAAAATTACCCCAAAATGCCTAAACGCCTTCATAATAGCTTCTTCCTTTTCAGGAGTCACCTGTGGCTGCTTAGCATTCTCCGACTTAGGCAGATTATGATTCTCTCCAGTCTCGATACCACACTTTTTCTTTACCTGTGCAATATAAAGTGAAGATACCTTTAAACCAAACTCATTAAGGATATACTCCTTCACCTGAGCATATGTAGCTTTGCCCCTAAGCTCAGTCAAATCCATATCTTCCAAAGAGAAATCCACTTTCACTTTTCTGAAATTATCCTTGTCGACCACTCCCTTGGAAAGCAAAACAACCGTCTCAACATGCACTGTCTGTCCAAACTGGTCCACGGCTCTTACTTTCCTGATTTCATATCCATTTTCGCACAAATATTTCAGATCTCTTGCCAGTGTAGCGCTGTCGCAGCTTACATAAACGATTCTCTGGGGTGCCATCTTAATGATAGTATTAAGGCAAGCCTCATCACAGCCTTTGCGGGGTGGATCGATACAGATAACATCTGCAAATATATGCTCTTCTTCATAGAGTCTTGGCAGTACTTCTTCTGCTTTGCCTACGTAGAAAGTTGCATTCTCAATATGGTTGCGCTCTGCATTCTTTCTGGCATCCTCGATTGCCTGCGGTACGATTTCCACACCATAGACTGCCTTGGCACACTGCGCCATGAAAAGGCTGATCGTACCGATACCACAGTAGAGATCCCATACTGTTTCTTCGCCTGTCAGTCCTGCATATTCCAGTGCCAGGCTGTAGAGTTTTTCTGTCTGGATCGGATTAACCTGATAAAAAGACAGCGGAGAAATGGCAAAAGTAATACCTTGCGGTGCATTTTTCTTTGAATCATATCGCAGACAATCCTTACCGGAGTTGATTTCCTCTAAGGATCTTCTATGAATAACATCTGTTATTGTATTTTGCCCCCATAGTACTCTGCCTTCCGTACCCATAATGACATTGGTATTTTTCGTATTGTAATTAAGCCATATGCTGGTCATTCCAGGAATTTCCCGCAGGGTGCTTACAAGCCCGTCCTCCTTTGGCAGACTTTTACCATTGATGACCAGACATACCATGATCTCGCCCGAGGTAAAGCCTTTACGGATCAGGATATGGCGCACAAGCCCCTGTCCTGTCGTTTCATCATAAGCAGATATATTCTCATTTTGCATATATGCCAATACTTTCTGTAATATTGGTTGATTTTCTTCTACGCCTAATGCACAATCCGTATTGGCAATGATAGAATGGGTTCTTCCGGCATAGAAGCCTGTAATGATCCTGCCATCTTTATCTGTTCCCACTGGGAACTGCGCCTTATTGCGATAATGCCACGGCTGCTCCATGCCAACCACAGGTTCCATCACTGACTCAATAAATAACTGGTCAAATCCACCGATACGCACCAGATTGTTTTTGACTTTATTTTCTTTAAACTGTAGCTGCGCTTCATAGCTCATTGCCTGAATCTGACAGCCACCGCACTGTTTATGATATGGACAGACCGGCTCCACACGCAGCGGTGAAGGTGTCAACACCTTTTCCAGTCTGGCATAGGCATAATTCTTCTTTACCTTTACCAGTCTGGCTTCCACCACGTCACCCATGACTGCATCTTTTACAAAGAGGGTGAAGCCCTCCAGCTTGCCGATGCCTTCACCCTCTGTTCCGATATCTTCTATTCTTACTGTTACAATATCATTTTTCGAATATTGCGCCATTTTCGCTACCTTTCCTTTCAGAAAATCAGGAATTTTTATAAAGTGGAATTTCTCAGATTAGACTCGAAGAATCTGTTAAAACCTAACCATCCTGTTTCTTCTGTTGCTTCCAGTATCTCTGTAAATGTCTCCATCTTCGCATCGGTATCATCTGCACGATTAAGAGCAACTGCCTCGATCAGAGCAGGTTTCTTGGGTGATCCGAATTCATACTCTCCATGATGAGCGAGAATACAATGCTTTAATTCCATAGCCAGCATAGGTGGGAAGCCCTCAATATCTCGAATCTTCTCTCCGACCATTTCAGAGCCCATCACGATATGTCCCAGAAACTGACCTGCATCGGTATAGTCATTCACAGGAAAAGCACTGATTTCCCTGGTTTTTCCAATATCGTGGCAGATTGCTGCTGTCAGGAGCAAATCTCTTTTCAGGATTGGATATGCTGTACAGTAATACTCACATAACTTTGTTACACTCAGGGTATGCTCCAGCAATCCTCCGATAAATCCATGATGTACCGTCTTTGCAGCGGATGATTTCTTGAATGCCGCAATGAATTCCTTATCTTCTATGAAAAAGGCATTCAGCATTTTATGTAAGTAAGGGTTCTCGATCGATTTGATAATTTCCAGAAGTTCTGCATACATTTCGTCAATGTTCTTCTTGCTCATCGGCATATATTCTGCTTCATCATATTCCCCTTCCTGACAAAGGCGAACACGCTTAACATTGACCTGAAGTGCACCATTGAAACTTGTCACATCTCCGTATACCTCTACATAATCACCTGCATCGAACTCTGCGATCCCGGCATTGTTCGGGTCCCATATCTTTGCATCCAGCGTACCTGTTTTATCCTGGATAATCACATTATCATAGGATTTTCCATTTTTCGTTACCGCAGAGCTTTTGTATTTACAATAATAAATATCAAATACTCTGTCGCCATCTTTATAATCTTTAATATATTTCATCTTTCAAACCATACCTTTCTGTTAGCTTCTTGTCTTGGGCTGGACCGTGAACATCATTTGTTCATAGTCATCCTTGCTGGCTCTTAATATTGTAATTTCTACATCTTTGTCTACTGTACAGCCACGGACCGCATTCATATAATCAGTTGCACTGTGAATCTGTGTTCCACCGACCTGCACAATGATGTCGCCTTTCTGAATACCATTTACCATAGCCGGTGAATCCATATCAATATCGGATACATAAGCTCCCTGAGGCAGTCCCTGCTCCAGACGCACGCTGCTGGCAATGTCCTGTGCGTAGATTCCGATATAAGGTACATCTTCTGCATTGGACAGCTTCGTGACCATACCTTTCAGCTCAGATACACCGATTGCTGACAACATATTTTTCGTGTCACTATGGTTATATGTGTTATCTATGATTCCTATTACCTGTCCCTGTGTATTAAGCAGAATACCACTTGCACTCTGGCTGGCGTAGATATCCGTCGTCAGAAGCTTATACTGATTATCTGCCAGTGTCACAGGATTTCCTACCGATGTGATCATGCCATAGCAGACACTATCCTTATATCCCTGAATATTTCCCACTACAATTGCCAGTGAGCCTGTCAGCCCGCTGTCTACAGAGCTTCCCAGTGTTGCTACAGAAATATAATCCAGCGTCGTATCACGCAGATATTTCAGATCTACTGCAATTACTGCCAGGTTGGTATTCACATCATATTTTTTAACGCTGCCTTCCGAGCTCACACCATTGCAAAAAGTAACCATAATGCTCTGTGCACTATCCAATGGTGATTTTCTGGTAAGTATCAGCAGTTCACGATTATTGTTTGCAATAATAACACCTGCTGTGCTGCCTTCACTCTGATAGATATTATTGAACCAGTCTACATCAGATTTTACTCCCGTCACCGTAACAATACTGGAAGAAGCATTCTGATATACCTTATGCAAACTGTCATACATTGCCTGATATTCATTGAGATATGCCCTCTGTGGATCTTCCGTTGCACCGGTTTCAGTACTTTCTATTTCAGAAGCAGGAATTTCTTCCGTAACGATCTGAGTGGTGGTCTGCTCTGTACTTTCCATCTCACTTTCTGTCTGCGTACCAGTCTCTCCCTCGGTAAGCATATCTTCCGGCAGCATTTCATCCTTCTCCTGTGGAAAAGTCACCTTCTGTGGCTCCTCTTCCGGATATAGCCAATTATTCAATACCGGCTCCAACAGCAGAAAAGTCAGACACGCCACAAGTCCGAACAATAATGCCAACGATGCTGTGATCACAGTTCGCTGCAACAGTTTCTTCTTGTCAATAGGGTGCTCCTTTATTTTCTCCTGCAGGAATTCAAAATCACTTGCTCTCTCAGGTTCGTTATTCTGATTATCCTGTTGTTTCTCTTCCATATTAGTAACCATGCCTTTCAATAACCTGCAAACTTTGAACCGCCGGCACAAAGTTGCTGTGTGAAAAAACTACCATTATTATAGTATATCTGATGCCCCCCGCAAAGTAAAGAAAGTTGTACAGTTTTCCCATGCAATGTGTTATACTTGATACAGCATTTTATTCAGCAAAGAAAGGAATGTTCTATTTATGAATGACAAGGCATTACGAATTCTCGAATACCATAAAATTATAAATTTACTCGTAGATAAAGCAACCTCCCAGCCAGGTAAGGATGTCTGCCGTAAGCTGGCTCCCATGACAGAGCTGTCTGAGATTGAAGAAGCACAGCAGCAGACTGCTGATGCTTTTACCCGCCTGATAAAGGGCGGTCGTATCCATTTCAGCGATAACAAGGACATCAGCTTCAGCATCAAATCTCTGGAAATCGGCAGTAATCTGTCTGCTTCTGAACTATTAAAGATTGCTTCTTCACTGGCTTGCGCCGGCAGAGCAAAATCCTACGCCAGAACAGAACGGGATGAAGAGATTGCCGACAGCCTCAACCCACTGTTTGATGAACTGGAGCCATTGACACCACTTCAAAATGAGATCAATCGCTGTATCATTTCCGAGGAAGAGATTGCTGATGATGCCAGCCCCAACCTCAAGCGCATCCGCCGCAGCATCAACCAGACCAATGACAAAATCCATTCCCAGCTTACCAATATGGTCAATACCAGCTACCGCACCTATTTGCAGGATGCTGTGATCACAATGCGTAACAACCGTTATTGTATTCCTGTCAAATCAGAATATAAGGGGAATGTACCTGGTATGGTTCACGATCAGTCCTCCACAGGTTCTACACTTTTTATTGAGCCTGCTGCTATTGTCAGTCTCAATAATCAGTTGAAAGAGCTTGCCTTACAGGAAAAGGAAGAGATCGAAGTCATTCTTGCAACGCTGAGCGCTTCTGCCTCCGAGCATGTTGCAGCATTATCCCATAACCTGAAATTACTGACCAGACTTGATTTCATTTTTGCAAAAGCAGGTCTGGCGATCGACATGAATGCATCCAGACCTTTATTTAATAACGACCATTATATTCAGATCCGTAAAGGTCGTCATCCTCTTCTGGATAAGAAAAAGGTCGTTCCAATTGACATTACCCTGGGTAAAGACTTTGACCTTTTGATCGTAACAGGTCCTAACACAGGTGGTAAGACTGTATCCCTAAAGACGGTCGGACTTTTCACCCTGATGGGACAGGCAGGTCTGCATATTCCTGCCCTTGACCGCTCCGAACTGGCAGTTTTCACACAGGTATATGCTGATATCGGTGATGAACAGAGTATTGAACAGAACCTGTCCACCTTCTCTGCTCACATGACTAACACTATTTCCATTCTGGAACACGCAGATGAGAATTCCTTATGCCTGTTCGATGAATTGGGGGCAGGAACTGATCCTACAGAAGGTGCTGCTCTGGCGATCGCCATCTTAAAGCATCTGCATGACCGTGGTATCCGCACTATGGCAACCACACACTACAGCGAATTAAAGGTATTTGCCCTGACTACTTCTTATGTGGAAAATGCCTGTTGTGAATTTGATGTAGAGACACTGCGCCCTACTTACCGGCTTCTGATCGGTATCCCGGGTAAGAGTAATGCTTTTGCCATTTCTTCCAAGCTGGGGCTTTCCAACGAGATCATTGAGTCTGCCAAACAGCATATCAGTGAAGAGGACGAAAGCTTCGAAGACCTGCTGGCAGATCTGGAGAACAGCCGTAAGACAATTGAAAAAGAACGTGTTGAGATTGAAAGCTATAAGATAGAGATCAGCTCCCTCAAGGATAAGCTCACCCAGAAGCAGGAGCGTCTGGACGCACAGAAGGACAGAATCCTCAAAGAGGCAAACGAAGAAGCCCGTCAGATCCTGCAGGATGCCAAGGATGTTGCTGATGAAACCATTCGTAATTTCCAGAAGTACAATTCCGGCACTTCCATGAAAGAAATGGAGAAAGCCCGCACCAAGGTACGTGATAAGATCAATGAGAAAAATTCGAAGATCAGCCAGCAGGCTGCTAACCCTACCCATAAGATACTAAAGCCCAGTCAGATCAAGCCCGGTGATATGGTCAAGGTCGTATCCATGGGCTTAAAAGGCACTGTCAGTTCCATGCCTGATGCCAAGGGTGATATGTTCGTACAATGCGGTATTATCCGAAGCAAGGTCAACATTAAAGATCTGGTACTGATCAATGAAGATGCCATGCCCAATAATCCATACAAAAAACAGACTGGCCGCACAACACGCAGCAACACCAGCCGTATCGGTGCTGCCAAAACTTCTACCTTCTCCATGGAGATCAATCTTCTGGGTAAGACGGTAGATGAGGCAATTTCAGAGCTTGATAAGTATCTTGATGACGCTTACCTCTCTCACGCCCCCAGTGTGCGTATTGTTCACGGTAAAGGCACAGGTGCTTTGCGTGCCGCAGTCCAAAGACATTTAAAGAGTATTCCTTATATTAAATCCTTCCATCTTGGAGAATACGGTGAAGGCGATGCCGGTGTAACAATCGCTGAATTCAAATAGAAAGAGGTCCTTATATGGCTAACAAACAGAAAATCCTAATCGTTGATGATGATGAAAATATTGCAGAACTCATATCCCTTTATATGACTAAGGAATGCTTCGAGACACAGATCGTATATGATGGAGAATCCGCGTTGCAGGCTGCTGATACCTTCGCCCCGGATCTGATCCTTCTGGATCTGATGCTTCCAGGAATCGACGGCTATCAGGTCTGCCGTGAGATCCGGCAGAAATCCCAGACTCCTATTATTATTCTCTCCGCAAAAGGTGAAGTTTTTGACAAAGTACTGGGACTTGAACTTGGCGCAGATGACTATATGGAGAAGCCTTTTGATACCAAAGAACTGGTTGCCCGAGTAAAGGCAGTGCTTCGCCGCTATAAGACTGCTGCTCCTGCTGTTGAAAGTCCTTCTTCCAAGCAGGTCAGCTATCCTAACCTGACTATCAACCTGACAAATTATTCTGTCATTTATAATGGCAGAAATATCGATATGCCGCCCAAAGAACTGGAATTACTGTATTTCCTTGCTGCTTCTCCTAATCATGTATACACCAGAGAACAGCTTCTCGACCAGATATGGGGATATGAATATATCGGTGATACCAGAACTGTGGATGTTCATATTAAACGTCTTCGTGAAAAGATCAAAGATCACGATACCTGGCGTATTGCAACGATCTGGGGTATCGGCTATAAATTCGAGGTCAAGAACTCATAACGCATATTAAAGAAGAAAGGTGCCTGTTATGAAACGTACTTTATATCTTAAATTTGTGCTTGCCTATTTAATATTCGGTTTTTTTGGATTTATTGTGGTAGCAACCTTTACCTCCAATATGACCTTGGAGCATATGAAGAGAGAGCGCGCGGATGCATTATATAAAGAAGCATTACTGATTTCCAACTCCTACGCGGTAGACCTTTACAATAATGAAATCACTCTGGAATCCGTATGGCGCCAGATCAATGCCATTGATACATTTCTGGATGCTTCTGTATGGATCGTCAACCCTTCCGGCCTGATCGTACTGGATTCCAGTTCACCATTAGATATTGAGAACCCCTCGACGATTCCGAACTTCAGTCCTACAGTCACTGGAAGTTCCTTCTATACGGTCGGCAACTTCTTTGGTATGTTTGACGAGGATATGATATCTGCTTTTGCACCTATTACTTCACAATATAAGGTAAAAGGCTACGTTATTATTCACTCCTCCATGCAGGATCTTCATAAATCCTGTGATTCTTTACTGAATATCTCTTATCTGACCCTGCTGATCCTGTTTCTGCTGTCACTGATCATCCTGCTCTTTTTTACAGAAATGGTCTATCTGCCTCTGCGCAAGATCACACATGCGACAGAGCAGTATGCGATCGGTAATTTCCGTTATGAATTTCAGGTAGACAGTGAGGACGAGATCGGTTATCTGGCAGCTTCGCTGGCATATATGGCAAGTGAAGTAGCCAAAAGTGAGGATAATCAGAAACGACTGGTTGCTAATATATCTCATGACTTCCGTTCACCTCTGACTTCTATGCGTGGTTATCTGGAGGCTATGCAGGATGGTACGATTCCACCTGAACTTCATGAGAAATATATCGGAGTTGTATTGAACGAAACTGACCGTCTGACCAAGCTGACAAATTCACTTTTAACCCTCAACAATCTCAATACGCAGGGAATGATCCTCGACCGGACAAATTTTGACATCAATCCAGTCATTAAAAATACGGCTGCCTCCTTTGAAGGAACCTGCCGCAGCAAACTGGTTACGATCGAACTGGTACTGACCGGCGAGCAGATGTACGTCAATGCAGACATGGTAAAGATCCAGCAGGTACTTTACAATCTGGTAGATAATGCGATCAAGTTCAGCCATAAGAACTCTTCGATCAAGATAGAAACTATCGAGAAGTCCAATAAACTTCTCGTATCGGTAAAAGACAACGGTATTGGTATCCCAAAAGAAAGCCTCAAGCTTATCTGGAACCGCTTTTACAAAACAGACCTTTCCCGCGGAAAGGACAAAAAAGGAACCGGACTTGGTCTTTCTATTGTGAAAGAGATCATCCAGTCCCATAACGAAAATATTAATGTTGTCAGCACAGAAGGTATTGGCACAGAATTTATCTTTACATTGGAAAAGGCTTCCAAGGTCTAAGACCGGAAGCCTTTTTCTATTATTAAAGCTGTATCTTTGACATCAATTGTGGAAGTTCTGCAAATGCCCCTATTGTATAATCGGGTACTACTGCCTCTCCGAAACCATACGCACAGTAAATAAATGGAATCCCTGCTACTCTCGCAGACTGTTCATCCCCGGCGGTATCTCCTACATACACCGCCTTTGTAATATGGTTTCTCTGCATGATCAGCTTGTTATTTTCACCCTTTGGCAATAAATTATTGCCCCAGCATTCAATATCATCAAAATATTTCTCCAGCTTATGTGCAGCAATAAAGCTTTCGATATAACCCTGTTGACAATTACTTACCACATATAATTTATATTCTTTATGAAGAATCTCCAGTGTCTTTTCCAGTTCAGGAAACAGAATTCCACCATTCCTGCGCAGATAGTCATTCTCCACTTCGCAACATTCATCCATCATTTTCTGTTGCCCTTCACTGGTCTGCTTCGGGAACAGTTTCGCAGCGATATCTGTCATTGGCAGACCAAAGCAGCCATTCAGTTCTTCCTGTGTAATAGGACCTCTGCCACACTCAGGATGCATTTCCAATACCTGATTCCAGGATTTTAATACACCTGTAGAAGAATCCCATAACGTACCATCCAGATCAAATAAAATTGCCTGTACTTTCTCCATAATCTCCTCTTTTCTGACATATGTGTCATTTATATAACTATATTTTATATCTTATCCTACTATAAAGCCCTTAGACAGGCAATCGCCTTTTGGTAAAAAAGACGTGAATTTGGTGTAAACTCATCCTGTATAGCATGGAATGAAATATTCATAATCCCTTGAAAAGTCGTTATTCCTATGATTCGTCTGGCATTAGCCAAAACAGGCGGCACATACACATAGTTTCGCAGTTTGTAGCTTCCATATTTTGCAGATAACGGTACTTTGACCAGATTCGTGACTGCCATTCCCTTAGGAGTTGTACTGATACCAAACTGTTTCATTACCTCCCCCGTTACAGGATTCATATATTCACCCGCTGCCTGAAAGTGTATGGAATCCACCAGTTCTCCCGGCAGCTCCCTTAACCAGACAAGTTGCTGATATCTCTCTCTGGGCTGATTTAGATGAATGTTATTATGCAGTTTCTGGACATTTTCTGCAAAATCCAGTGTTTCATCATATAAATAGCGAAATGAATACGTGTACTCATAGTCACCCATTCCATCATAATCATCCCGCATACTAAGTACCATAGCAATTTCATCCGGTTTCAACTCTGCCGTCTGCTGCCTGCCACTTTCATCTACTACCACGGCATGCCTCAATTCTCTGGATGCCTTTGCAAAAGCTGTCAGGATCACAGAATTGACCGTTACCTGATGCTCTTTTGCATACATTGCCAGTCTGTATAATGCATCTTTATAAAAAGTTTCATATTGAATATACGTTTTTTTATTCTTCCATACTTTTGCATGTAATTGATAATATTCTTCTTCTGAAAAACCTGTTCCCTCTTTCTTCCAATTATGCAATATTCCCTTTAATTTTATTTTTTCCGGAAAAGATAACTGGCTTTCTTTGGGCAATTGATCCATCCTGCACAGCATCGCAGGTTTTGCTTTTACCGGCATATCTGCCAGACCCTTCATAATATCATTCAGCAAAAGTGCATGAGATATGGCATCTCCTGCAAACGCATGTGCAATAAGGAGGAACTCCTGCTTCTCTTCATTGATAAGATAATAGAACCTCATCAATTCCCCATGGTCCAGGTCAAATGCAATAGACTCCTGCTCGTTTACAATATCTTTCCAATAGACATGGTGCAGAATACGCACCATATCATTAGGATTTTCATCAAATTTCTGAGTCTCATAATATGCGCTTCCATTTTTATCAATTACAACTCTTGCATTGAGAAGTTCATTTTTAGAAACCGCATTTTTTACAGATTCTCTCAGCTTTTCTTCAAAAATAATCCCTTCTATCTCCACATGTGTCACCAGTACATCCCCTGGAGCAAACAAATGAAGACGCTCCTTTTCTATTCGTTCCTTCATATCTATCCCCCATTAGACAAATAGAACTTTCCTATAAAGAAGCGCACCCCCTAAGGGATGCGCAAATCATACTGTCCTAAAACATTAACAGATTTCTGCACCGGCAGGCATCGGTTTCTCAGGAGATACTAATGCCAGATTGCCCTCTGCATCTTCTGCGCACAATAACATACCCTCTGATAATACACCAGCCAGCTTGGCAGGTTTTAAGTTCACCAGAACCATGACTTTCTTACCGACCATTTCCTCCGGTGTATAATGTGCCTTGATGCCGGATACGATCTGCTTTACCTGACTGCCGATCTTCACCTGGCTGCACAGTAATTTCTTTGACTTGGGAACAGCTTCACAGGCAATGATCTCACCTACCTGGAACTGCAATTTGGCAAAATCATCATAAGTAATTTCTGCCTTTGGCTCAATATCAATAACTTCCTCGTCCTCTGCTACTTCCTGTGTCTGTCCGGCTGCGGCTGCCTGCTTCTGCTGCAGTTCTTCTACCTTAGCCATAACTTCCTTCGGGTCCAGACGGGCAAAGAGAATCTCAGGAGTCTCTGTTACCTTATTTCCTGATGGATACAGACCGAAAGTCTTCACAGAATCGAAATCTCTCACAGTTGTATTAAGCTGTGCTGCGATCTTCTGTGCTGTTTCCGGTAAATATGGCTCTAACAGACCTGCTCCGATGGAAATACTCTCTACCAGATTGTAAAGTACGGTAGCCAGTCTGTCCTTCTTAGCCTCATCCTTTGCCAGTACCCATGGTTCTGTCTCATCAATATATTTATTGCAGCGCTTGAACAATGCAAAGATTTCTGTCAGGGCATCTGCTACTCTCAGATCCTCCATCTTAGCCTCTACTTTATCATAAGTTCCTGTTACAACTGCCTTGAGATCATCATCAACAGGTTCTGCTACATGTCTGTCTTCTACCACGCCGCCAAAATACTTATTGCTCATGGAAATGGTTCTGTTGACCAGATTACCAAGAGTATTTGCCAGATCAGAGTTAAGACGCTCGATCATAAGCTCCCATGTAATAGAACCATCATTTTCGTAAGGCATCTCATGCAGTACGAAGTAACGCACAGCATCCACACCAAAGAAATCTACCAGATCATCTGCATAGATAATATTGCCCTTTGACTTACTCATCTTATCATTATTCTGTAATAACCATGGATGACCAAATACCTGCTTGGGCAGTTCTTCACCCAGTGCCATCAGGAAGATAGGCCAGTAGATCGTATGGAAACGAATGATATCCTTACCGATCAGGTGCAGATCTGCAGGCCACAGCTTCTTATACTGTTCAGAGCTGTTGCCATCTGCATCATAACCAATACCTGTAATATAGTTGGTCAGCGCATCCAGCCATACATATACAACATGCTTATCATCAAAATCTACAGGAATTCCCCACTTAAAGGAGGTTCTGGATACACACAGATCCTGTAATCCCGGAAGCAGGAAGTTATTCATCATTTCGTTTTTACGGGATACCGGCTGTATGAATTCAGGATGCTTGTTAATATGATCAATTAACCTGTCGGCATATTTGCTCATTTTGAAGAAATATGCCTCTTCCTTTGCAGGCTTTACCTCTCGTCCACAGTCAGGACACTTGCCATCTACTAACTGAGATTCTGTCCAGAAGGATTCACATGGTGTACAATATAAGCCTTCATAGGATCCTTTATAGATATCACCCTGATCATAGAGCTTCTTGAATATCTTCTGTACCTGCTTCTCATGATAATCATCGGTCGTACGGATAAACTTATCATAGGAAATATTCAGCAGATCACACAGACCACGGATAATTCCTGCTACATTATCTACAAATTCCTTAGGAGTCACACCAGCCTCTGCTGCCTTTAATTCGATCTTCTGACCATGTTCATCAGTACCTGTCTGGAAAAAGACATCATAACCGTCCTTTCTCTTGAAACGGGCGATACTGTCTGCCAGTACGATCTCGTAATTGTTACCAATATGCGGTTTGCCGGAAGTATAGGCAATCGCAGTTGTTAAATAATACTTACCTTTGTTTTCCATTTTATTTTCAATCCTTTCTTTATGATACATCATGACGCTTCTTACATTCTGTGAGCTGATACTTCTCTACAAAATTTTCAAAGAAAGCGATTTTACATACCTTGTGTATTTCATGATCCAGACAGGCTGTTTTCTCATAACCGGCATCATTTAAGTATTTCTCAAATACCTTCACATCATCCGTTTGTGGAACCGATAACGTTCCATCAGGATCATAAATAAGAAAAGTCATACCTGTGGTCTGCCAGATGGGTCCCACCAGAACCCTTCGTACTGATATCCCTATATTCAGGCTGCACATGACACGGGCTTCCCTTGCTCCGAATTCATATCGGTTCCTGTTACAGTCATAAATCAGATAGTCTTCACTCCTGCATTCATATTTATGCAACTCCAACTCCATGAAAAGCCCTCCTTCCTATATTAAAACCGGCTCTAAAAACAACAAAACTCCCATCCTTATATCATCTATAAGGACGAGAGTATAATCCCGTGTTACCACCTTAATTCACCTCTGCCTTGCAGCAAAAGTCTCTGCGGGTACTGCATACCCTGTCGCTGTAACGGGCGAACCCTGTCGCAGTCTTATCAGCCATAATGCTGACTCGGTGCGCTGCTCAGAAGCCATGTTCAATATATCTTCTCTGTGTCCATCTCAGCTTAAAGGACATTCTCTGTGCAAATACAATATATCTACTCTCTTCGTCATCGCTTTTCCATATAAATTCAATGTATCACAAATAACCAAATTTGTAAAGCTCCAAACTTTTTATCTGTTTTTAATCTTATTATGTGCAAATATATAGAAAATTGATTGTTTTTATTATAAAATAGTTGTAAATTAACAAATTATTTAGAAATGAGGTTAGAGAAAGTATGAACAACAAAAAATTTGTGTCGATCAAAGCAAAGTTATTGGCTATCATTCTTCCTATCGTTATTGTCATTGTTGCCCTTTTGACAATCATTTCTTATCTGGTCTCCAAGAGCGTAATTGCAAGCTACTCTGAAGAACTACTAAGCTCTTCCATAGAAAATCAGGGAAATGAAATTGAAGCATGGCTCAATGAAAACCTGTCGGCATTCCAGTCGATCAAGCATAACATAGAACAGACCAGGCCAAATGATGCCCAGTTACAAACCCTGCTAGATCAGTATTATGATTATAACTCCAATTATCCTGACGGATTATATCTGGCTGATGGACAGGGAAACCTTATGACAGCATCAGGATCTTCCAAGTCAGAAAGCAATCCCACTTCCTCCGTATGGTATACAGAAGGACTGACCCATATCAACATGACATTTACCAGTGCTTATACAAATGCAGAGGGAACCGCTGTTATCAGTGCGTCAGGTATTCTGAATGACGGTTCCGGCAAGCAGCGTGTCATTGCCGCCGATATGACCTTACAGAGGATCAATATTATTGTAAACAGTTTTGTTGAAATGTCAGATGCCCAGGCATTTTTAATCAGCACTACAGATAATACTATTCTGGCTCACCGTGATACATCCCTCATCTCAACCATATTAGATGAAACTAACAGTGATGCCTTTCTAAGTGGTGTTGCCACAAGAATGAAAAACGCTGATTATACACAGGGAGAAATTGCAGGAAATGAAACAGTATTTCGTACCATTGATGGCACAGACTGGCTTCTGGTATCCTATATTCCTACCTCTGTTATTTATTCAAGTGTCATCCAGGTTCGAAACATTATGCTTCTGGTAGGAATTATTTGTATTCTGATCCTTGCCGTTATTATTGAACGTGTTGTTCACATTGTGATCAGACCGGTAAAAGAACTTACAAATGTTATCACGCAGATGACAGACGGTGATTTCACTGTAGAAGTCCACACAGCAGGAAATGATGAAATCGGCAAGATGAGTACTGGTGTTGCCAAATTCCTCACAACCATGCATGATATGATCGATTCCATTCATAACGTATCTGATAAGCTGCATCAGCAGTCCCAGTCCAGTCTGGAGATTTCTGATAAAATGCGTGAAGCAAGTACCACACAAAGTGAATCCATGCAACAGTTAAACGAAACTGTGGAACAGCTTTCTGCCTCTGTAAATGATATTGCAGAACATGCAACGACTCTGGCAGGAGTTGTTGCTGATACCCGTGAAGACGGTTCTCAGGTAGAGAGCAAGATGAAAGAAACTGTAGATATCTCCCAGAAGGGCAGAACGGATATGAACCAGGTAAATACTGCCATACATGATATCAATGAGTCCATTACCAGTCTGAAAGCAGCTATTGATAAGGTAGGCAGTGCATCTGAGGAGATCACAAATATCACAGCCGTTATTGCTGATATTGCAGAAGAAACAAATCTGCTCTCCCTGAATGCCTCTATAGAAGCAGCAAGAGCAGGCGAAAACGGTAAAGGCTTCGCCGTTGTTGCTACCCAGATTGGTAAACTGGCACAGACCAGTGCAGAATCTGTACATACTATCGAAGGGCTGATCCAGCAGATCAATGGATATGTGGCAGACTGTGTAACACAGGCAAATGTAAGTGTTGGCAATATAGGAGAAAGCAGCCAGTTGATCACTGTTGCACTGGAGACTTTTGATTCTATCTTTAATAATATTGCTGCTGTAAATGAGCTGGTGGAATCCATGGTTGCCAAAGTAGGTAAAGTAGATGACGTTGCCACAAATGTTGCAGCAATCTCCGAAGAACAGGCTGCAAGCTCTCAGGAAATTCTCGCTACTTCCGATACTATGGTAAGTCAGGCTCAGGAGATTACCCAGAGCAGTATCCATGCTGCTGATGATTCCGGAGAACTCAGCGTATCTGCCGAAGAATTGGCAAATCAGGTTAATAAATTTAAAATTTAGGAGGCATACCTTATGAAAAAAGGTTATTTGAAAATAGTTGGTACCATACTTGCTGCCACACTGTTATTCACAGGCTGTGGACAGACTTCCGGTCAATCTTTTGCCGCTTCAGGAAGCAGCACCAAAATCCTTATGTGCATGTCCAATGGTAATGATACTTTCCGTTCCACACTTGCCGAAGCTGCTGCATCTACTGCGCAAAGTCTTGGTGTTCAATTTGATCTGGTAGATGCACAAAATAAAATAGAAACTCAGGTAGATCAGATCCGCTCTGCCCAGACCCAGGGGTATGATGTTATTCTTTGTCTTCCGGTAGATGCGGATACTGCTGTAGAAATGGAAGCCAGTGCCGGTGACCTTCCTATTATTTTCATGAACAGTTGTCCTGCTGACAAACGCCTGAAAGCAGATAAGTATATGTATGTCGGTTCTAATGAACAGGTTGCCGGACAACTTCAGACAGAATACGTTCTGAATAAAAACAGTTCCAAAGATGAACTTAATGTTGTTATTTTCAAAGGTGAAAAAAGTCACTCTGCTACCAAGGGAAGAACTGAAGCCGTTAAGAATGCTCTTAAGAACAGCGGCAAAACAATAAACGTGGTATTTGAAGATAATGCCGACTGGAGTACAGATAAAACAGCAGAAATGTTTAATATCTTTCTGAGCCTGAACAAACCCTTTGACTGTGTTATCTGCAACAACGATTCCATGGCACTTGGAGTCATCGAAGCATGCAGACAAAATGGCATTGATCCTGCTTCTGTCCCAATACTTGGTGTTGATGCAACGACTGATGGCTGTAATGCCATTGCCTCCGGTGATATGGCATTCACCGTATATCAGTCTGCAACCGGTCAGGGAGAAGCCGCAGTAAAAGTTGCCCTTGCTCTGGCAGGCAACCAGTCTGCAACCACTACAGGTCTTGATGTCAGCGAAGACGGTAAGTATGTATGGGTTCCTTTTGAAGCAGTGGACATATCCAATGTAACATCCTATCAATAAGATTTACAAAGTAACGACAAAAAGAACAGCCAACTGTTTTCACAGTGCTGTTCTTTTTCTATGTCCACTTTCCTGTCTCTCTTTTATGCCCACCGTTCTCTCACAATGCCGGAAAGCAGTTTAACAGTTCCATCGATACCGAATTTACTGCTGTCTATCATAAGGTCTTTGTGATCAAATACAGATTTTACTTCCGGACAATACTTTCTTTGATAATTGGTTCTTGCAGTATCCACTTCTTTGATCATTTTGCGCGCTGTACTTTCATCCATCATCAGATCATGCGTACAGTTATATAATCTCGCCTCAAAAGGTGCATAAATGTAGACATTTAAATGATTAGGCATATCCTGCAATATACTGTCTGCACAACGTCCTACAATAATACAGGACTGTTTCTGTGCCATATCACGGATAATATTTTTCTGCACTGCATAAATCTCATCTGAAATACTGTAAATGCCCATTTTAAACGGATATTTTTTTCTCAGGAAAAAAGACCCTGCACTTTCTTCTGCATTGCTTATGGCTTTTACCGATTGTCCCATTCTTTTGGCTGTTGCTTCTACAATATCTCTGTCATAGAACTCAATTCCCAGCTCTTCTGAAAGATGCTGTGCAATGGTGCGCCCCATACTGCCGAACTGTCTGGATATCGTAATTACATACTGTTCCATTTTTATCCCCCTAACATTCCATATTTACATTATCAATAACACTGTCTGCTGCTACTCTTCCAGTTTTGGCATTTCTTTTCTGGATAGAACGTACAATACAGGACAAAGTAAAATTAATCACAAAATAGATCAATGCCGCACAGCCAAATAACACAAATACATCTGATACATTGATATTTCCCGTGCCGTTATACATGTTGGCAGCACTTAATACCTTTTTCACCCTGGACATCAGCTCAATTGTTGCCACATTTGCCAGATAAGAGGAGTCTTTGATCGTAGTGATCACCTGGCTCAGTAAAGTCGGTATGACATTCTTATATGCCTGTGGAAGTATAATGTAGATCATGATCTGAACAGTACTGAAACCCTGTGCATGACCAGCCTCAAACTGTCCTACTGCTACAGAATTCAGTCCTCCACGGATAATTTCTGCTACGATAGATGAAGTAAATAAAATCAATGCCACTGCTGCCTTAAATAATAATTTCGTCTCTACAGATGTCAGTCCAAGCATTTTTCGTGCAAATATTGCCGGACACGGACAAAAGACCAGACAGATAAATATCCATAACAGCAAAGGTGTATTACGGAACACTTCAATATAAATTGTTGCTAACCACTTAAAGATTCTGGTCTGGGGAGTTACGCAGTAATTTCTTACCAGTGCCAGAACGGAACCCAAAAGGATACTGACAAAAACTGCTACCGCAGAAATGATCAGTGTAAAAGCCGTTCCTTTTAATATGTAGACCAGTATTGATGTATTTTTCAGAATAGAAAGACTGGCTGTGAGCGTATCCATATTAAGCTACCTCCTTTTGTACAGTCTGTATCCTCTGATCACGTTTTTTCAGATTATGCTCCCATACTGTTGCTGCTTTAGACAATGGGAAACAGAAAATAAAGAATAAAATACCACTGACCAGATAAGCAGGTGCATATGCGCCTCCTGTTGATTCTCCTGTTACAAAACTGTAAGTCAGGGAAATCAGATCTGTTCCGCCAATAATGTACAAACAGGATGTATTTTTGATCAGATTAACGACCTGATTGACCATAGGCGGTAAAATGATCTTAATGCTTTGTGGCAAAATAATGTAATACATTCGTCCAAAATAATCAAACCCCTGTGAATCTGCTGCTTCAAATTGTCCTTTGGGAATAGACTCAATACCTGCACGTACTACTTCTGAAACATATGCACCATGATAAATTCCTAATGCAATAATTCCTGTAGGCAGGATTCCTATACTGTTACCTGAAAAAGCAAGAGCGTAATAGAGGAAACATATCTGCAAAAGCACAGGTGTATTCTGAATTACTTCTACATAAATACGACTGATCGCTTTCAATATTTTATTACCACTGGTAGACATCAATCCAAATACAATTCCCAGCACAAATGCCAGAATGACACCTACTGCTGCTGTTTCTATCGTAGTCAGAAAGCCAAGACCAAAGGAACTGCGATAGGTCCATACCTTTAACCATGCTTCTTGTGAAAATAAACCAGCCATTTTGCTTCCTCCATACCCTGTTTCTATTTTTAGTCTAATCCATTTTCTGTGATCAGACCGTCAATTGTACCATCTGAGAGCCACTGCTGTACCAGATCTTCACAAACTGTAGAAAATCCAGAACCCTTAGTAGTTGCAATACCATACTCCTGAGGTGCAAATTCCTCTTCTATGTAAGATCTGGAATCTGTGTTATAGATTGCAAGGATAGATTTGTCTACACAGAATGCATCTACTTCTCCTGCACTTAACGCTGTGGAGATAGTAGGATAATCTTCATACTGTGCAAAAGATACGCCCTCTGTCCATGTTGCAGGATCAAAAGTATCTGCATCAAATCCATCACCTGTAATAACTCCATTATCGATCATTGCCTGTACCAGTGATTTTGCAGAAGTAGAACCGGAAGATACACCTACTTTCTTGTCTGTCAGATCTGACAAGGTCTTAATTCCACTTGAATTCTCAACAAGTACAGATACATGATCTGTAAAATATGGAGTCGTGAAATCCCAGCTCTTCTTTCTCTCATCCGTAATTGTAAAAGTAGCCAATACACAATCAATATCACCTGAATCCAGAAGTTCTGTTCTGGTAGCTGCCGTAACTGCTGTAAATTCCACATCCACACCAAGATATTCCGCAAGTTTCTCGGCGAGTGAAATTTCAAGTCCTGAATACTCTCCTGTTAAAGTATCCTGATAACCAAATCCGATTACGGCATTTTTAACACCAACATTCAGTACACCTCTGTCGATAATAGCCTGCACATCAGCCGGATATTCTGTTGTCTCTACTGCAGTTGTTTCCGTTGTGGATGCTGTTGTTCCTTCTGCTGTCTGTGTGGATGCAGGTGTTGCTTCGGCAGGTGCTGTTGTCTCTGTAGATGAGCTTCCACAACCTGCTAACATTGTCATAGACATCACTGCTGCTGTCCCAAGTGCTATCCATTTGTTCCATTTTTTCATAACTTTGTCCTCCTCAATTTATTGCCTTTGGTTATTTCAACTGTTTTAGTCCCGTGACCTCCACAGTATCTATCGAATAATTTTTCCAAGGAACTGCTTTACTCTTTCATTACTTGGATTGGTAAAGAAATGTTCCGGCGTACCTTCTTCTATGATCTGTCCGTCTGCCATAAACACTACCCTGTCTGCAACCTGTCTGGCAAAACCCATTTCATGAGTAACAACGACCATCGTAATATTTTCCTTGGCAAGTTTGATCATTACATCCAAAACTTCCTGAATTGTCTCCGGGTCAAGTGCAGATGTCGGTTCATCAAACAAGATGATCCTGGTCTGTGCACATAATGCTCTGGCAATTGCAATTCTCTGCTGCTGTCCACCGGATAATGTGGTTGGATATACATTTGCCTTATCACGAAGTCCTACTACATCCAGATAGTGATATGCCAGATCCTCTGCCTCCTTTTTGCTCTTATGATGAAGTTTGGTAGGTGCCAATGTAAGATTCTTCAGCACAGTCATATGAGGATACAGATTAAACTGCTGAAATACCATAGATGTCGTTTCCCTTACCAGTTTTGTCTTATTTCTGTCTGTCAATTCCCTGCCATCTATATACACATGTCCACTCGTAGGCTCCTCCAGAAAATTCATACACCGGACAGTCGTTGATTTACCTGAACCTGATGGTCCGATAATGACCAGCTTTTCTCCTTCTGCTACCTCCAGATTTACATCTTTAAGTACATGCAGTTCTCCAAAGTATTTATTGATGTGCTCCAGCTTAATCATGACTAATCTCTCCTTCATATAATCAAAAAAGGCACCTGGAATCTATCCAAGCGCCTTTGCTTAGTGCATATCTTAAACTAACTATTTCAAAAAGTCAACAATTTTTTTATTATTATAAACCATTTTGTGCTCTTTTACGTATATTTATTCAAAATACAAGTCTTCACTGTCTATTTTTATAGAATTTACCTGATTCACACCTTCTGCTTCCTCAGACTCTTCTGAAATGACTACAAGTTTGGTGCGCAGGCTTTTCCCTCTTGTATCCACATTCTCTATGGTACTGTCTGCCAGCTCCGGATACTCATAAAAAATCAACATCAGTTTTGCAACCTTAATCGTCAGTTCAGAACCTATTGCGATCACCATATCCGGTTTTTTTTCACTCATGAACTGCATACCACCGATCAGTTGGACTTGGGATATCTTTTCACCCCCGATATCATATTCTCCCATGATCACACCCATGGAATCCATATACGTTCTGATCTGGGATACTATATTGCCTACACCTTCATTCATATGACTGTCCCTGATCATAACAACATTTTTACAACTGATGTGCTCTAAATAATCCAGTGCTTTTCCTCCACAGGAAAAGGCAGATTTAATTGCAATTGATTTTGTCATAAATAATTCTCCCTTCTTACATTCCCGGCTCTCTCTTCGCTAAATTAAAAAAACGCCTGTAAACAGCAGATTGCTGCTGTTACAAACGCCTTTGTTATATCTGTTTCACTATTTTTCTATTATCACTATACTCTTCATTCCTCAAGTTGTCAATATTGGTATTTTGTCTCGTTATAACATGCCATAATATAACACAATATTTACAGGAACCATATTTTAGTATTTGTGGAGGAAACTGCGACTGCACCTGCATCCAGTGCATTGCATACGTCCTCTTTATCTGAAATTAATCCTCCCGCAATGAGAGGGATTTTGTTCTCTTTGGTAATTTTACGTATAACTTTTGGCATAACGCCGGGAAGCACTTCTATACAGTCAGGTCTGGCTTCTCTCGTCTGCCTGGACAGATTGGCAAGCGCCATGGAATCAATGATAAAAAAGCGAAGCACAGCAGCAAGCCCCAGTTCTTTTGCCCGTTTTACAAGAATCGGCTTCGTTGTAATGATACCGTCTGCCCTTGTTCTTTTCTTTATATAATCTACACTGACTTCCTTACTTCCAAGCCCTGCGATCAGATCCATATGAACCATGGCAAGTTTACCCTTTTCTTTTATTCGCTCCACAATATCTGCAATACTGCAAATATCACCAAACAGTATAAAAATGACACTACTGTCACTTTTTAGACATACCTCCAGGCTTTCTTCATCCTTTACCGCAGGAATAATCGGTGTATTTTCTATTGCTTCTCTGAAGCTGGTCTGATATTCTTCCATTTCTCTATTCCATATGTGCCGTAAGCCATTTAGTCACATCAGCATAAACTGTTTCTTTATCCAGTTCATTCAGTATCTCATGCCTGTCATCCGGATAAAGCTTCATTGAAATATCTTTGATCCCACTGTCCTTATACTGCTGATAAATATGCTTCACGCCTTCTCCATAGTTACCTACCGGATCATCTGCTCCTGCAATCATATATACAGGCAAATCTTTCGGAATTTTGTTATAATTCTCTTTCTTCTGGATAAAAGTAAGTACTTCAAATAAAGTCTTGTATCCATTGATGGTAAAACCGAATGTACAGAATTTGTGACCATTATACCAGTCCACAATATCTGTATCCTTAGTCAGCCAGTCATTTTCTGTACGTGTAGGTTTAAATCTGTCATTATATCCCTTAAAGGAACTCTTTCTGATAAACTCTGAACGGTATCTCTGTCCTCTGAACGTCCCCAGAACTCCTGCTGTCAGCTTACCTGCCAAAAGCATTGTTTTAGTCTGCTCCCCCGTTCCGCACAGAATTGCTCCTGTCAGCTCATTGCCATATGTCATAAGATAACGTCTTGCCATAAATGAACCCATACTGTGTCCAAACAGAAAATATGGAATCCCCGGATATTCTTTCCTGGCATATTCTGTAACGGTATGCAAATCCTTTACTACTGTTTCACTCTTACGATCCGGGCAGAAATACCCCAGATCTTCGTCACTTCCGGCAGTATGCCCGTGTCCCAAATGATCATTTCCGATTACCACGATTCCCTGCTCATTTAAATACCGGGCAAATCCATCATATCTTTCAATAAATTCTATCATTCCATGCGAAATCTGCATCACTGCCCGAATATTTTCTTCCGGCTGCCATATCACTACGTGGAGTTTATGCACCCCGTCATTAGAAGGTAATTCCATATTTTTTACCATATTCTGTAACCAAACCTTTCCCTTTTACTATCTCCCATTCCTATAAATATATTCTACACGACCCTATGCATGAGTGCAATCCCAAGCTTACAACCCCTGCTCTTTTAATCCCTGGACCAGTTTCACATAATATTCCCTGACGTCAAATCCTGATATATTTTCACGGAAAAGATCGATCATATCACCATGGGAAATTCCCCGGCAGCCTGAACAAGTCAGTGTCCCCAGATAATTTCCCCATTTAGCCGATTCCTCAGATACCAGACCATCATTAGCACCTTCTGCTGATTTTACCAGACAAAATCCTATATTTAACGGAAAAGAAGCACTACGTGCCTTTGACATCAGAGACATAACACTCTGTTTAAGAACATCTTCTGAATCTGTCATCTCCTGATTGCGTTTACAGCAATGATCTGCTGTCAGATCCATAACTGCGGCAGTAAAATCAGGATTTTTATCTCCTAATCGCAGAAATATTGCATTATATTTTAATGCAACGATATCGATCAGTCCCTTGGGTATTTTTTCCAGAAGCTGGTCTACCCATAAACACCCTTTATGTGGTGTATTGATCGTAGTCAGAGAAGCCACCATGGGTGCTGCATCCAGACAGTCTATTGCATATCTTGCATCAAGTCCTCCCTTGGAATGAGCTATGATATTGACTTTTTCGCATCCTGTTTCTTCTACTATCTTTTGAATCTGCTCCTTGATCTCCTGTGCACTTTTGCTTACCAGTGCTGCAGACTGATGTTTTCCATAATAGATCCTGCAACCATTTTTCTGCAGTTCAGCCGGTATTCTGCCCCAATAATTAAAATATTGCCAGTCTCTGAAAAAGACACCATGCACAAGCAGAACAGGATATCTGGTATTGCATATCTCACTTTCTGCCCGTACCTCATCCAGTTCCTTTTTAGCTGTTTCTATTTTATATTCCAGGTCTGCGCTTTTACATACATACATCGTAATAAACAGATTCACAGGTGGAATCCACCAGCACATGATCCATAAAATACGCCACACCAGCTTTAATTGTCTGGCAGTCATCATAATACGGATAAAACCGTTTGCAGCCATAAGGAAACCAATCCCTATGGTCAGAATGATCTCACAGACACACACTGCGATCAGTTCTGCACTTTGAAAACCAGACTGTGTAAACCTCTTTATCAAATACACACTTTGGATCAGGATACCGATACAGGTCGCCAACATCAGCACATTACCGCCCATTAAGATATTTAATCTGGTTCCTGCTGTCTTTTTCCTGTAGGGTCTGATCTGATATATCATAAAAACTACAATAGTTATCACTGTGAAAACTATCTTTAGTCCAACATTCCAGTTTACATCCGTATATAGAAATACTAAATTTACCATTGCAAGATAAATGATGATTCCAAACAATGAACTTATCCACTTTCTCATATGTGTTTCTTCATCTCCCAATTATATATCTCTTATAGACACTGTAATAAACAAGGCTTCCCGCCACTTGGCAGAAAGCCCTGTTCATAATTCTGTATTTATATCTTATTTATTTACGAATTCCTTAACCTGCTCATATACGCCCTGTGCATCCAGCTTATACTTCTGAACCAGAGCTGCTGCAGAACCGGATTCACCGAAGCAATCCTGCATACCGATCTTATATACCGGTGTTGGATAAGATTTGCACAATGCATCACATACTGCGCTGCCCAATCCACCGATCACAGAATGTTCTTCTGCAGTTACGACTTTACCTGTCTTCTTTGCACTCTTAATGATAATATCTTCATCCAGAGGCTTAATGGTACAGATATTGATAACTTCTGCACTGATACCCTCTGCTGCCAGCTTCTCTGCTGCGCCCAGTGCAGAATCTACACAGATACCTGTTGCCACGATTGTAACGTCTGTACCTTCTCTGACAATTGTTCCCTTACCGATTTCAAACTTGTAATCAGGTCTGTCATTGATAACAGGAACTGCGGCACGTCCAAAACGAATGTATACCGGTCCATCATATTCTACAGCGGCACGAACTGCTGCCCTGGCTTCTACATCATCAGCAGGGCACATAACTACCATACCGGGAATTGTTCTCATCAGCGCGATATCTTCGTTACACTGGTGTGTAGCACCATCTTCACCTACAGTAATACCTGCATGTGTAGCACCGATCTTAACATTCAGATGAGGATATCCGATAGAGTTACGAACCTGTTCAAAAGCACGTCCTGCTGCAAACATCGCAAAAGAGCTCATAAAAGGAATCTTGCCTGTTAAGGAAAGTCCTGCTGCTACACCAGCCATATTACTCTCTGCAATACCACAGTCAATATGTCTTTCAGGGAATACCTTCTTGAACATACCAGTCTTAGTTGCTGCTGCAAGGTCAGCATCCAGAACTACAAGATTAGGATTTTCCTTACCAATCTCTATTAAAGCATTACCATAGCTCTCACGAGTAGCAATCTTCTTTACTTCTGACATAATGCTTCACCTACTTTCTCTAAATCTGCCATTGCAATTGCGAACTCTTCATCATTAGGAGCCTTACCATGCCAGTCCGCATTTCCTTCCATAAAGGATACACCTTTACCCTTTATGGAATGGGCAATGATTGCTGTTGGCATGCCTTTAGTTTCTTTTGCTTCTTTGAAAGCTGCACGGATCTGATCAAAATCATGTGCATCTGCCAGATTGATCACATGGAAATTGAATGCTTCAAACTTCTTATCAATAGGATAAGGAGAACATACATCTTCAATCTTACCATCGATCTGTAATCCGTTGTTATCTATGATAACGCAGAGATTGTCAAGTTTTCTGTGACCTGCAAACATAGCAGCCTCCCATACCTGACCTTCTTCGATCTCACCATCACCAAGCAGTGTATATACACGGAAAGAATCACCGCTCATTTTAGCACCCAGTGCCATACCGCATGCTACTGAGATACCCTGTCCTAAAGAACCGGAAGACATATCAACGCCCGGAACGGACTGCATGCAGGGATGTCCCTGTAAATAAGAGCCTAATTTTCTTAAAGTAACAAGATCTTCTACCGGGAAATAACCACGGTTAGCCAATGCTGCATATAAACCCGGTGCTGTATGTCCCTTGGATAATACGAAGCGGTCTCTGTCAGCCTTCTTCGGATTCTTTGGGTCAATGTTCATTTCCTCAAAGTAAAGATAGGTAAAGATATCTGCTGCGGATAAGGAACCGCCCGGATGACCAGCTTTTGCTGCATGAACACCGGTAATGATACCCTTACGAACTTCATTTGCCATTTTCTGAAGCTCTAAATTTGTCATGTTCTTTCCTCCATCATAACCTTTGTTTGTACTTATCCGTAATCATATTATAATTCTGGATAATTACTACATTTTTACCTAATTAATATACCACATATTCCCTGAATCGTAAATGCAAATTTTTTAACAATCTTCTACTTTATTGCCATAATATGCATTGGCACCATGTTTTCTGTAATAATGTTTATCCTGAATTCTCTGCGGTGCCGTCTCTACATCCGGTTTTAATTGTTCTGTAAATAGTGCCATTTTCGCTACTTCTTCCAGAACGACAGCATTATGTACTGCTTCCTTGGCATCCTTGCCCCAGGCAAAAGGACCATGATTTTTGCAAAGAACAGCAGGTACTGCCATCGGGTCTTTTCCTTCAAATGTTTCAATAATTACCGTACCTGTATTTTTCTCATAACCTGCATCGATTTCTTCCTGAGTCAATACTCTCGCACAGGGGATCTCACCATACATGTAATCTGCATGAGTCGTTCCATAGCAGGGGATCGCCCTTCCTGCCTGCGCCCAGCTTGTTGCATAGGTAGAATGTGTATGCACGATACCACCAATCTCCGGGAAAGCCTTGTACAGTTCCAGATGTGTCGGTGTATCAGAAGAAGGATTATACTTTCCCTCTACTTTATTTCCGTTTAAGTCCATAACCACCATATCTTCCGGCTTTAACAGATTATAATCCACACCGCTTGGCTTAATGATAAACAGTCCCTTTTCTCTGTCAATGGCACTCACATTGCCCCATGTAAAAGTAACCAGACCATAACGGGGCAGATCCATATTTGCTTCATATACCTTTTTCTTTAATTCTTCTAACATATTTTCTGCTTCCTTCCCAATCAAAAGATTAATAGCAGTCTACTGCTGCACGTTCAATTGCAAGTCCTGCCTTGTAACTCTTAATAAAGGACTCAAATCCCTCTACATCCTTTGCATCCGGCTCAATACGGGTAGATGACTGTCCTGCAAATACTTTGTGATCCAGATATTCGCCAAGCGTTTCTCCCTGTTCTTTGTTTTTCATATAATTAGCCAGTACTGCAATGCCCCATGCACCGCCTTCACCTGCTGTTTCCATAACAGATACCGGAGTATTTACTGCTGCTGCAACCACTCTCTGTCCTACTCCAGGTGTCTTGAACAGTCCACCATGACCTAACAGTTCATCCAACCTGACATTTTCCTGCTTTGCAAGAATATCCATGCCGATCTTAATTGCACCCAGTGCAGTAAATAAATGCACTCTCATAAAGTTAGCCAGAGTAAATGCAGAATCCGGCTTACGCACAAACAATGGTCTGCCTTCTTCAAACCCTGTCACATGCTCACCTGAGAAATACCCATAAGAGAGTAATCCACCACAGTCAGCATCCCCTTCCAGTGCCTTTCTGTAAAGAGTCCCATATAGCTCATTCATATCAGCCTTCTGACCCATTGCTTCATAGAATTCCTTAAACAGATTTACCCATGCATTAAGATCAGAAGTACAGTTATTGCAGTGAACCATAGCGACCAGACTTCCTTCCGGAGTCGTAACCAGATCCAGCTCGTCATAAGCCTTTGACAGATCCTTCTCCAATACTGCCATGGCAAATACGGAAGTTCCTGCAGAGATATTACCGGTACGCTGCTTTACGCTGTTCGTAGCTGTCATACCTGTTCCTGCATCTCCTTCCGGAGGACACATGGGAATGCCTCCCTTTAATTTACCCGATACATCCAGAAGTGCTGCACCTTCATCAGTCAATGTACCGGCCTGTTCACCTGCCACCAGTACACCCGGAAGAATATCCTCCAGTTTCCAGTCAAAGTGCTTATCTGCTACCAGCTCATCAAACTGTGCGATCATTCTGGTATTGAACTTCTTAGTTGCAATATCGATAGGGAACATACCTGAGGCTTCCCCTACACCCAGAACCTTCTCTCCGCTGAGTTTCCAGTGAATATAACCTGCCAGAGTTGTAAAGAACGCTACATCCTTCACATGCTCCTCCTCTTTGAGAATTGCCTGATATAAATGCGCAATGCTCCATCTTTGCGGAATGTGATAGCCAAACAGTTCTGTCAGTTTCTCACTTGCTTCCTGTGTGATCGTATTTCTCCAGGTTCTAAAAGGCACCAGAAGCTCATCTTTTGCATCAAATGCCATATAACCATGCATCATACCGCTGAATCCGATCGCGCCGATCGTTTCTATCTCTACATCATATTCTTTTTTTACATTAGCGATCAGATCCGCATAACAGCCCTGCAATCCTTCCCAGATAGCATCCAGACTGTAGGTCCAGATATGATCTACAAGCTGATTCTCCCAATCATAATTACCGATCGCAATGACCTGATTCTCTTCATCTGTGAGAACTGCCTTGATTCTGGTAGAGCCAAACTCAATACCAAGAGCTGTTTTACCATCTCTGATTTTTTCCTTCGTAACCTTACTGTCCAATCCCATATTAATCCTCATTTCTGCGCACTACCTGCGCTTAACGAATTTGTGTCAAATGTACCGCTTTTGCGGTACGAAAACCCTTTCAGACACACCTTGTGCCTTATAGCTTGATTATATCAATAACATCACTTTGGTGCAACGATTGTTTACTCATTTGTGAAATATTTTAAATTTGTGTTAATGTATTTTTATTTTCCCAAAAGCACGGAATTATCCACGTTTATTTCTCTCATTCTGCCATTGTGATAATCCATCATATCTCCTATACTGATATCATACAAACGATACAGATGCAAAACGCATCAACTCCCCGGATTATTCGTAACCATGTCATAGACTCAAAACCTTTTATTTACTGGACAAAGAACTATGAAACGGCTATAATGATAGTATCTGCGAGGGAGCGGAATTAATATTATGTTTCACTTAACAGGAGGATTATACTATGGGAATCATGGAAAGATTTAAGGACATTATGGCAGCAAATATCAACGCATTATTAGATAAGGCTGAGGACCCAGAAAAAATGATAGATCAGTACTTAAGAAATCTTGAGAGCGACCTTGGTAAGGTAAAAGCTGAGACCGCTTCCGTTATTGCTGAGGAAAGCAGAGCAAGAAGAGCATTGGACGAATGTAATGCCAATATCACTAAAATGCAGACCTATGCTGAAAAAGCTGTTGCCGCCGGCAACGACGCTGATGCAAAACAGTTCCTTGCACAGAAAAAAGTATACACAGATCAGCTCGCTTCTCTGGAAAGTACATACCAGATTGCAGCCGATAATGCAGCAAAGATGCGTACCATGCATGACAAACTGGTATCTGATATCGGTCAGTTAAATGCAAAGAAAGATTCCATTAAAGCTAAGATGGCTGCCGCAAAGACACAGCAGCGCATCAACAAGATCGGTTCTTCCGCTGTGGGTGCAGCAAATGACATGTCAGCCTTTGACAGAATGGAAGCAAAAGCAAATAAAATGCTTGATGAAGCAAATGCTATGTCTGAATTAAATAAAACAACAGCAGAATCTTCTATCGATGCACTTGCAAGTAAATATGACAGCCCTGCTACAGACAACTCACTGGATGATGAACTGGCAGCATTAAAAGCACAGATGGGTAAATAAATTACTGAAGCATAAATGGGAATCTGAAACAGGATTCCCGTTTTGTTATATATTGCAGTAGAAAGAGGTAATCATGGACAACAAAGAATCCACCGTATACCGCTGCGAATCCTGTAACGGTATCATGGAATATGATGTTGTAAGTAAACAGATGAAATGTCCCAATTGCGGTACATGTGTTCCTATCATAAATGATACAAGTAAGATCATAGAACATAAATTAACAATAGATGCCAAACGTACCATTCGTCCTTCTGAGAAAACATCCACTACAATGGAATGTACCGGATGTGGTGCTACACTGGAGATCGGTAAGGATGACACTACTTCTGTCTGCCCTTATTGCGGATCTTCCTATGTACTGGCACAGAAACAACTTGATGCCATTATTCCGGATGGTATTATTCCTTTTAACATTGATATGAATACTGCCAGAGACACTTTCAATAAATGGGTAAAGAAAAGATGGCTTGCTCCCGGCAAATTAAAAAATCTGTATCAGGGCAATCCATTCCAGAGTCTCTACCTTCCTTACTGGACTTTTGATGCGGATGCTGACGCTGATTACACGGCAATGGGCGGCAGAACCCGTACTGAACAGTACAAAGATAAGGACGGAAATGTACATACCAAGACACATACAGACTGGTATCACACACACGGACATGTAAATGAACATTTTGATGATGTACTGGAAAAGGCTGTAAGCGGCGATACTTCTGCCTTTTTAAGTCAGATTGAGCCATATGATATGGGCAGGCTGGTATCTTATTCACCAGAATATTTGTCAGGATATATGTCTCAATGTTATAATGTAGATCTGGAGCATGCAAGCAATCAGGCACGTAATGATATGGAACAACAGTTGCGTAACCTTGCAAGTGATGATGTCCTTTATCGCTACGACAGTGTAAAAGATATCAGAATGCATTCCAGATATCGTAATGAATCTTATAAACATATTCTGGTTCCCGTGTATTCTACCTCTTACTATTATGAAGGTAAATTATACCAGGTCGCTATTAACGGGCAGACCGGCAACATCCACGGTGCTTATCCTAAGAGTCCTGTCAAGATAGCTGCTCTGGTCATAGCAGTCCTGATTATTCTTGCGGCTATTTTCTTTGGTTCCAGTGCACAGGATGACAGTTACTACGGCAGCAATACCGATACCGGATATGAGAGTACTTATAACGAATATCAAGCTATAGAAAGGAATATAAACGATTATGGGATTATTTGGTAATCAATTTGCAAATGTCATTGAATGGACAGAATATCGTGATGATGTTATTTTCTGGAAATGGACAAACAGAGAGATCAAGAAAGACAGCCGTTTGATTGTTCATCAGGGACAGGATGCTATTTTCTTATATAACGGCAGGATCGAGGGTATTTTTAAGGATGAAGGAAGCTATGAGATCGAGTCTCAGATCATTCCTTTCCTGTCTACTCTCAAAGGATTCAAATTTGGATTTAACAGTGGACTTCGTGCTGAAGTTCTGTTTGTAAATACAAAACTGTTCAACATCAAGTGGGGTACTAAAAATGCGATCAGTCTTCCGGCTCCCGGGCTTCCAGGTGGTATGCCTATCCGCGCTTTCGGTACTTTTGATGTAAAAGTCAGCGATTATCTTCATTTGATAGATTCTCTGGCTGGTGTAAAACAGATCTATACGATCAATGATATTCGTGATTATGTTATTTCTATTCTCGATCCACTTTTGATGAAATGGATCAGCCGTGAAGGTAAAGATATGTTCAACCTGCAGATGAATTCTCAGGAAATCAGTGATGGTATCAGAACTGATCTGGATATGGAACTGTTAAAAATAGGCCTTACCGTTACAGCCTTTAACTGTTCCAACTTCTCTTATCCTCAAGAGGTGCAGGCTATGCAGACCAAAGCAGCTTCACAGGCTATGGTGGGGGATATGAACCGTTATCAGCAGTTTGCTATGACTGATGCCCTCGCTAAGAGTGGCGGCCGCGGCAGCGGTGCAGCAGTTGACATGGCAAGTATGCAGATGGGCATGATGATGGGTCAGCAAATGGTCAATAATATGGCTGCTCAGAATCAGGCTATGAATACAAATCAGAATACTGCAAACAATGCACAGCCACAGGCTAGTGCTGTTCCTAAATTCTGTCCAAACTGCGGTACTCCGACAAATGGCGGTAAATTCTGTACAGAATGTGGTCAGAAGCTCATATAAAGAACAGGAGAAACAAATGAAGAACGCAAAAAATGAACTGTTAGAACTCCTTGGTGGTCTGGCTATGCTTGTTGTAGGATTATACTGGTTTTCTTTAAATGTAAGTGTGTCCAGTTCCTTCTTTTCCAGTGGACTTAGAATTGGTGGATTCAACATTCACAGTGGGTTGGTCATTGTGCCTTTTATCATCGCTGTGATTCTGGTATTTATCAATCCTGAATCCTTTGGACGTAAATTATTTTTAGGAATTTCCGTCCTGCTTATTATAGCATCTGTTATTTATTCTACCAATTTTCATCTGGCAACCATGACACTGTTTGAGTGGGTAGGTATTCTGGTGCTGATATTTGGTGGACTGGCTCTTGTCTGTAAAATTTTATTTAAGCCCACACCTAAAGATAAAAAATAAGGAGTTCCCATGGGTAAGAAATCGACAAAAGAAAACAAAAATATATATCAATTGAATCGGGAACGTCTGGAACTGACCAGAGAAAAAGCAAGTGAACTTCTCGAATCCGTAACTTCAGATCGAATTGAGAAAATAGAAAGTGGCAAGTCCCTCCCCCATCCGGATGAGGTTCTTGCCATGGCAAAATGCTATCAGAATCCTCTGCTGTGCAACTACTTCTGTTCTGAAGAATGTCCCATCGGCAGACAATATGTTCCTAAAGTAGAATCCAAAATGCTCTCCCAGATTGTTCTGGAAATGCTTGCATCCTTAAACTCTATCGATAAGAAAAAGAATCGTCTCATTGAAATTACAGCAGACGGTGAAGTTTCCGATGATGAGCTTAAGGATTTTGTTGCGATTCAGGAAGAACTTGAGCAAATTTCCCTGACTGTTGAATCACTGCAGTTGTGGGCTGAAACTATGATGATAAAGGGTGAGATCAACTCTGACAAAATCAATGAACTTCGTCAGGAAATGCGTGAATCCAAGCACTAATGCTTTATAATCCCTTTATTTTTCCATTTTCCACGGGAGTAACGATGCATACTGACTACACTGACAAGTGTCCACGTAAGACCTGTAGTCAAGAATACTCCCCACATGCCAATCTTAGGAATCATCGTAAGTGGCTTGGCAAATCCTACACGTCCCGTTATCTCCATCAATCCATTTATCATGGAATATGCTGCATCTCCTGCACCATTTAATATTCCTCTTGATACATAGATCATGCCTAAAAATACATAAAACGGACTGGTAATTGCAAAACCTTTCGCTCCAATTTCTATAACTTCCTGATCCTGTACAAAAATTCCCATAATTTCTCTTCCAAAAAACTGTCCGGGTATTAACATCAGCAAACTGAATACAATAACGCAGATCACGCCAACTCTGTGTCCCTGTTTTACCCTGTCAATCTTATTTGCACCTATATTTTGTCCAGTATATGTAGTAAGTGCTGCTCCCAGCGAATTATATGGCTGCTGTACAAGCTGTTCAATTCTGCTCAGTGCCGTATTGGCTGCAACGACATCTTCTCCAAATCCATTAACTACTCTTTGAAGGAAAATACAGGAAAAAGCAATTAACGAATTCTGAAGGGCAATTGGAAATCCAAGTCTGAAACATTTTGCCATAATGTCCGGTTTTACCTTTCTTCCTTCTCTATTAACCCTCAGTATAGGAATCTTACAGAATGCATAAACAAATGCACATATTGCAGCTATCAACTGCGCAATAACAGTAGCCAGTGCTACCCCAAATACAGACCATTGAAAACTGATCACAAATAACAGATCCAGACCAATATTGATAATACATGATATTACCATAAAATATAGCGGTGTTTTGGAATCTCCTAATGCCCTGAGAACAGCAGCAACACCATTATATGCTGCAATTGCCAGGATGCCTGCACAGGATACCCGCATATAAAGCACTGCATCATCCAGTATAGTCGCCGGTGTATTCAAAAGCTCCAGAACTGCCCTGGCTGATGCAATTCCAACAATACTCATAATTGCTGACACTAATGTCAACAGATACATACCATTAGCAAAACTTCTACCAACCATATCTGATTTATCTGCGCCAAAATACTGCGACAATACCACGCCTACCCCGGCAGATATACCAAAACTCATAGAAAAGAACAGGAAATTCAAAGAACCCGTCGCTCCTACGGCAGCTAATGCATTCGCTCCTACAAACCTTCCCACAACAACTGAATCCACCATATTATAAAACTGCTGAAACAGATTACCAATAAGCATTGGTAATGTAAATGTCAGAAGAAGTTTAGCCGGACTTCCCTCTGTCATACCATATACAGCTTTCTTTTCCATACGATCATTTCCCCCTGTTCGTACAAATTCTCCCCTAAGAATAAGCTATTTACCCTTACTATCATCATAGCAAGTAGATTTTTTGAATGCAATATCTGCTATGTAGTTAGAGCGAAAGTGGCTATTACTGTCTTGAAATGTACAATATTTAGCTTCTCATTATACATACATATCCACATTAACACTGATACGGCCTTTCTTAGTCTCATATGCAACGCCCTGAAATATGAACTTACCATATCCCCGCACAGATACTTTGTCTCCTGTTTTTAATACGCCACTGTTATTTTCATTTAATCTTCCATTTACAAATATTTTCCTGTCACGAAACAGCACTACACTCTGGCTTCTGGATAGATTGTAAAGTTTCGCAATAATGCCATCAGCCCTTTGAGAATTTACAATACAATTCTTTCTCTCAAGTTTCGTGATCACACTTTCAGGAATCTGCTGCGCATAAGTACATTTTACGTGAGTATGTCTGATTTGGTCGAGATTGTCTATAATATAAGGTGCCATCTTCTCTGTGCAGAACAGGGATGCCCTCTTTCCTGTCATTACAATATCTCCCAGCGTACTTCTCTCAATACCAAGATTCATCAGCGCACCCAGATAATCCCTATGTGAGAGCTGTTCTCCAAATTTCTCCATAAGCGGAGCTATCTCGATACAGGCAATAGGAAAAGGTTCATCCCAACCACACATTTCCTCACTGCCAAATCTCAACATTACACGTTCACAATCTGCAGTACCTCCAAATAGTGTCGTTGGTACATAGGAAATTTCTCTCTCGATCCGGTGAAAAATATCCTGTTCTGCCAAAGACAAAAAACCCGTAAATAAATACTGGTTATTCGCATAGGATTTATCAGCCAACTCTGTCAGTCTCTTTTGAAATAATGCACTTTCTTCATCCATATCAGCATCCCTCATCTATCATCTCTTCTAAATAATCTCTGTCCCATAGCAATATCTTAAGTTTCTGTGCAGCATCAACAGCCGGCTGTGTAAAATACTGATTCGTCAGCACACAGCCTACCATCCTGTCATAGAAGTCCCTGCCTGCATAAGCTTCCTGAATTGCTTTTACGCCCACCGGTGCATTATACCGCTTACACTGGATCGCATAGGTCACTCCTTCTTTTTCCGCCAGAATATCGATTCCGTAATCGCCGCTGCTTCTGGTTACTTCTACCTCTATAAAACCTCTGGAACGCAGCAGATCCGCGCAATAATATTCGAAGTCAAGCCCCTCCATCTCATCAAGCTGCTGATCAGAAAAGCGCTTGCGAAACCGTCTGCATAATACAATACCTGCTGATATTGCAAGTATCAATACTGCAATTATGGCAACCAGCCATATGATTTTGTCCTGTTCTATCTGTGCAAGCATAATCTCCATAGCTAACATTTTAATAACCATGCCTTTCCGTCTTTTAAATCGAACATATTTTCTATATGCTATCATATTTCATACATGATTGCAAGTCCCTGCCCTTTTGTAACCTGCAAACTTCATACTGCCAACACAAATTTGTCGCATGATAAGAATTTCATATATGGTTTTGCATATTTTTTTAATAATTATACTTTACAAATAACAGTACACAGAGTATACTGTCCAACTATAAGGCAATGTCTTATACGTAACTATACACGCCACTTATGTGGTTCACAAACTTGCAGAGTAGAACGTTATGCGTTAAGTGCCGTATGAACAGGGAGTTGTCATATGGACGAAAAGCACTTCTTATCTATCCGATAGAAGTACGCTTGCGGTATAAGGTTCGCATCCCGCTGCTACATATTGGATTGACGAATTGATATCTTCCTTATGTAGTTTACAGGACAACTGCATACAGGAGGTTTTTTTATGCAAAAATTCAAGAAACTCTATGCAGATTCCATTATGGAACTGAAAGTAACCAAAAACATGGTCATTTGTGCTTTTATGGCTGCTTTGGCTGTCGTCTTAAGCTATACGACCTCTATTGAGGTAGGCCCCTACATTAAAATCGGCTTTTCAGGACTGCCCAATCGAATCGTAGAATTTCTCTTTGGTCCGATTACCGGCTGTATCTTTGGCGGTACATTGGATATTCTCAAATATCTGATCAAACCAACCGGCCCATTCTTTTTTGGTTTTACCTTTGATGCCATGCTTTCCGGTATTATTTTCGGATCCCTTCTCTACAAAAAGCCATTGAAGATCTGGCGTATCATACTTGCTGAATTCATTGTAAAACTTGTAGTGAACTGTGGTCTCAATACACTGTGGATATCCATGCTGTACGGCAAAGGATTTATGGTACTTCTTCCTGCACGTATTATAAAAAATGCAATCATGCTTCCTGTTGACAGCGCTCTCGTATACTTTTCTTTCCGCCTTGTTCAGAAGTTCAAGAGTCATTTACATATCTGATCTGTTATGGTAAAGTGCCTGGAAAAGTCCAAAGAAGAACACACCTTTTGGCTTTTCCGGGCTTTTTTTCTATGGTATAATTGTTACAAGTGGTGAGTTGATTCATTGCTTATTTCGGGGGGAGTATCACGAAGGAGACACAGCTTTTATTATCTACCGGAGGGATACCATGCAGTATAATTATAACAATATTTTTCTGGAAAACAGACAAATGACTAATCTGTCTTCACTTCATTGGATGAGTATGATCGCCGCTCTGATCAGTGTCGTATGGATATTCAGTCTGTTCCATATTATTTCCATTTTCACCGCAGCATTTCAGATTATAGCACCTGTCAGTGTTCTGATCTTACTTTTGCCCACTATATTAAATAGAGTAATGCATCTGTCCGATATTATGCTTGTTGGTTCAAAAGGCATTAGACTGTTAACCGGATTTATTCTCGGATGTAGTCTGGCTTCTGTTTTTTTGTTATCTGCCACTCTTGGTCATTATGCAGCTCCTATCTGGCTTCTGCCAGTGCTCATTGCCTGTCAGTATTATTCTAGGCGCATTACATCCTGTACCTTCTGGGCTGGTTTTGCAGGCATGATCTTTTCTTTTTATGCCTCCATATTTTTCGGCATTGAAGATGCCAATTTAACTGCACTATCTGTATGTGCAGATCATTTAACAGTAGCTGCCCTTGGCAGGGCATTAATGTACTTTATGCCGCAGATACTCATTTACTGTGCTACTTTACCGCTCTTTATGCTCATTACGAAGCGTACTGAGCTGCTTATGAAAAAGCAGAAATTATCCATGATCGCATATCAGGCAAAACAAACTCTGGATCATCTGGACGAATTTCCTGATACCTATATCACAGACTGTCGTATTAAAATGAGATATCTGGCAAAGAATGGGATTGATGTCGATACTGCTCTTTCCAATATGGAAGGCAATGTAGATAAATATAATGATTTCATGCTGACATTTGTGGGAGAAAGCCACCGCAAAGAAGACGAATTGTTTTCTCTTCTGGATACGGATACTCTCCTGCAATATGGTTCCAAGGTTCATGCATTACGTGTAAAAGCAAATGCACTGGGATTAAGGAATCTTACAGATACTGCATTTTTTCATGAAATGGAAGCCTATGCAGGCAATCTGGAAGTAGTCCAGGCTAACTGGGAGAAGCTATCCTTTGAATGGGATGAAGCATGTGATCTTTTTACAGATTATATTCAGTCATTGGGACTAAAAGATCATGCCACAGATAGTCAGGGTAACCAGATCACATTTAAGAGATGGGGCGAACAACTCCATGAAGCCTTTAATGCTCTGGAGACTTACGACCCAGATAAGGCGCGTGCCATTCTGAATGAACTGCTGCAATATCAGATTGATGCAGATATTACAAAAAGTCTGGAAACAATCGTCGCAAACATTGATGAAGTAATGAAGGCATAAAAAAACCGGTAATTTGAACCTTGCAAGTTCAGATTACCGGTTCTTATTTTCTAAATCAGATTAAAATTCTTTAGTAAAAAGAGCCACAATGTAATAAAAACCGAACTCAGAAATGTGGTTGAAACCACACAACTGGAGGATAATACACCCTCATGCCCCATATTCTTTGACATAATATAGCAGCTTACTGTTGTAGGTGCTCCCAACATAATAAGAATCGCTACCATTTTCTCATTGCGAAATCCCAATGTCGCTGCCGCAGGCAGAAAAATTGCCGGCATGACAAACAGTTTGATCAGAGAACTGATAATAGTTGGTTTGATTTCTGCAAGTGCCTTACGACCTTCAAAACCTGCTCCCAGACCGATCAGTGCCAAAGGCGTTGCCAAAACAGAAAAATTATGTAGTGTTTTATCAATGATAAAAGGAATCGGTATCCTTGCCACTGATATGATCATTCCAATTAAAATACCGAGAATAATCGGATTGGTCGCAATTCCTTTTAAGGATTTCTTCAATCCTGCTTTGTCCAGTCCCGTACTTCCCGGGGCGGTAAACGACAATATCATGACCGCAGCAACATTATACAAAGGCACAGTCGCCAGGATCATCAGTGGTGCAATTGCACTCGAACCATAGATATTTACCATAAAAGCGACTCCGAGAACTGCAGCGCTGCCCCTGTAAGATGCCTGAATAAATTCACCCAGAATAGATTTCTTCTTAATAAAGAGCACTGCAAACACAGCGATCAACAGTATGCAGACTAACGTCACTCCAAAACAGAAAACCACAAATGTCGTATCCCATACCGCATAGAAATCCGCCTCTGCAATATCTATGATCAATAAGACCGGCAACGTGATCTTATAATTAAATGAATTAAGTGTTTTTACAAAACCATCATCTACAATTTTCATCTGCCTGAATACATATCCTGCTACCATTACCAGAAAAATAGGAATAGTAGCATTCAGACTAAATATTAAATTTTCCATAACAATCCTCCATTCACGTACTTTTATAGCATACTCCTTTTTATCATCCTCCGCAATCCTGGCAGCCACAAAAAAAGAGCCTTCACAAGGAAGACCCTTTCTGTGCTGCATTTCCATTAATACTACACTTCATCTGCCGCCGCAGGTGCTGTAACTGCAACTGTTGCTACTACCGTTATCACTACAGCCAGAATAATGAGAAGCATTCCGCCCAGAAGAAGCATAACTCCACTTCCGCTGTCTTCTGATGTTTCTCCATCTGATGTCTGTGCCTGTTCCGTTACAACCGGATTACTTTCTGCTGCTTTTACACTTACTGCTCCACCTGCAAAAGCTGTAATGCAACAGGCAGCCGCCATTACCATAAACATTCGAATTAACTTACCAAAGATTTTTTGCATATTTGACCCACCTTTACAATTGTCTCTCTAATATAAATTATAACAAATATTTCTCAAAATGCAAAATATTTTCTGACATTTTATACATTTACAGGGAAACCTGCTGTCCTCCCTTTACTTCCACGAATTTTTCATCATCTACACATAACCACAGACTCTGCACACAGGGATTGTATACAAAAGAACCATCTGCTGCATACTGAGCCGCTTTAATGACATCCATATAATCAACGATCTGAATATTTGTCGCATACCAGATATCATCCCTGCCACCAACAAGCCTGCAGAATTCTTCCATGACTTCCCAGTTATTATTTTTGGTAAATTCATAGCTGTGTCCCCATACATACATCATATACAGATACTGCTTCTTATGCAGGTCTACGAACTCCTGCCCCAGTGACAACAGATTGTGGTCATGATGACAGGTTGCTTTCCACTGTAAGAAATCCTCCGGCATTGCAAAGCCATCCGTATTACCCACAACTCTTCCGTAACGAATTCCCAAAGCAGGGAGCATAGCACGGATTTCCTTTGATTCTGAGCCATTGGGATAAGCCAGTCCACGAACCGGATAACCCATAATTTCTTCCAGTTTCTTTCTGTCCTCTAATACCTCCTGCGCTACCAGTTCTATGGGACATCTGCCAATCGTGGGATGAGATACTGTATGACAGGCAATTTCATGTCCTTTATACAACTCCCTGTATTCAGCCTGTGGAATTCTGACCGGATCTCCCTCCAGTCCGCTGTTTACATTAAATGTACCTTTAATTCCATAACGGTTGAACAGTTCTACCAGTCTTCTGTCCTCATGTTTACCGTCGTCATAACTCATAGTCAGTACCTTATGATTTCCTCCCGGAAAACAGGCATATATTTTCTTTATATTTGTCTTCATAATTGTAGATTCTCTCCTGTTTATTCTCTTGTGCTTCGGATATTTTTTTCAAAATGCGCCACCAGCCTACGTGCCGTCTCTTCATCTGATTTTTCCAGTGTATCAATAAAATCTCTGAGCGGCGCAAGTGTCTGCTCATCCGCCATAATCATGGAATGTTTCAGATTTTCAATATAATCTGGAATTTCTTCACTGAATCCCAACGACACTTTTCCTTCCGGTAACATGGTAATTTGAAGTGTATATGCAACATTTGTCCACTCTATTTTCTGTGTTGCAGCACACAATTCCTTTGCCTTTTTCAGGAAGTGGAATCCTGCCGGTGTTCTGTCCAGAATGTCATCTATTGTTATTCCAAAAAATTCCATATCATCCGGGGTAGCAATACAGGTAACCTTCAGGTTACTTTGCCTGGAATATTCCATACTTGTGCCTCCTTCTTCATAGTATCTCAATTATGTTCTATTATACATCGTTCTGCACAAAAAATCATACAATACGTAAAAAATCCCGATATCAATTTAAGTTGCAAAACTACTTTGATATCGGGATCTCTCTATTATCAATTTAAATTATTGTGCATACACACCTGTAAGATAACCAAATCCATACCACTGTGGTTCTTCTGTAACAGATGTTGTTGCTCCTGTTGCATCATCTACAGATGCTGCCAGAGCTGTTGCTTCTTCTACAATTGTTGTACCTGCTCCTGCGGGAATTACAAAAGATACGACATCATCACCCTTGCCAAAAGTTGTAACTAAAGTAACATCGCCTCTCTTCTGTAATGCATCAATAACGTTTTTGTTATATGTGTTCCATACGTCTGTCTTAACTTCTACAGTTGCATTCTCCTCTGCTGTAAGGATCTTCTTCTCAACAGCTTTCAGCCATGCACCATATGCACTGACTGGTCTGGTCTGCTCTACGTCCCCACAACTGCACATATACGCTTCTATACCATCTTCTGTGTCAGTTACTGTCTTAATAGTAGTCCACTCATAATGATGCTCATGTGCACCACCGTCTGTTGCCGGCTGTACTGGTACTTCTACAGGAATCTTCTTACCATTAACTGTCAAATAAATGGTTACACTAAGTCCACTCTCCGGAATCTGATATCCGATTCTTGCTACTAATTTATCAGCAGGAATTGTAATGGTAACATTATATTTACCAGTTACTGCTGTACCCATCAGCTTAACTCTCATATAGTCTGCTCCATTATTATAAGTATACTTATATAATCTTAAGCCTTCAGGTAAATCAGTACATAAATCTGTCAGATCATCATTATGTTTAAAAACACCCTTGCATGTCAGAGCTCCTTCAAAGTTAAGCTTGAAAATAGTTTCTAATATGTCTCCATCTTCACCTGAAATATCAACTACATTTTCTAACTCTTTTGAATCATGATAATTATCATCATTCCATGTCGTATACATAGTAGCATCCTTCTTAACAGTTGTACTGTCATCCTCATACACTACTACATCTGTATCTGTTGTTGCATCCACGTCAGTTACTGTATCTACGTCTGTTGTTGTATCCGCATCTGTTGTTACATCTGTGTCAGTTACTGTATCTGCATCTGTTGCTGTATCTGCATCTGCTGTTGTATCTGCATCTGTTGCTGTATCTGCATCTGTTGCTGTATCTGCATCTGCTGTTGAGTCTGTATCCGTTGTTGTATCTGCATCTGCCGTTGTGTCCGTATCCATTGTTGTGGCTGCATCTGTTGCTGCGTCTGTGTCCGTTGCAACTACCACATCCTCAGCAGCATATACCTGCTGCACACCTGCACCTGACAGTGCAACTGCTGCTGCCAGTGTCAAAGCTCCTACTATCTTCTTTAACTTCATTTTAACCCTTTCCTTTCTTTATCTGCCAAATAATATTGCAGGTATTTCGCTCCTCTTATGTTTTGCAACTTTCTGTATTATATTTGTTCCGTTTTAGTTTGTCAAACATGTCAAAATCTGGTTATTCTTTCCATTTTAGTACTATGGGACTATAATCAGTCAAAGGTGTTATGCATTTAGTACAATTTCCCTATGTTTTTCATTCCTAAATTTCTATATTTATATCAAATAAAAAAGAAACCGCAACAAAAGAAATCTCTTCTTCTGTTACGGCTTCCTTGCCTTTTCTCTCCTTATGACGGTTCATCATCTTCTACCAGATCCGTGTGGAACATAAGCAGAAATTCTGCACCGTTTTTTAAAGTCAGTTTCATGACAACGCCTTTGCCATCAACTGAAATTTTGGAGTTTACAGTCTTAACTGTATCCAGATTCAGTTGTACTGTGGTAAACATATCGTCGCTTACCAGACACATGACTCTGCCAATAACTTTTACTTCTGAACAGATCACGGATATTGACATATTTAATCCTGTTCCGTCCGTTACGTCTTCTATGGTTGACAAAGCGATTGGTATATTCTTAACATCAGCTAATATCGCAATCAGACTGTCGGCATCGTTAACGATCAACAGACGGTTCCGCATGACCTCAAGATAATTTGTCCAGTTCTGCATACCATCCATACTCAATTTAATGGCCTCCTTTGAGTTACTCCCCCTTAAAATGAGTGCTTGAAATACAAGGCCTGTTCCTTATGACTGATTCTTCCGTATAGCTACCTTATTTTACTCCTCCTGTGCATCCTTCATGCGTGGGTGGATACCTTGTTCTTACATTATATACCACCTTTTAATATTGTGTCAACTTTATAAGTGTGTTCTTTATTGTCAGTAATATTCAGTTTTTATTCGTGTTTTGTATACTGTATATTTTGTATATACTATTTAATATTCCATTCTTCCGGAAAGGGCAAAGTATATTCCATCTTCTTACCTGAAACAGGATGTTTTAAAATAAGCCTGCTCGCCAAAAGTGCTGTGTGGCAAATTCCTGTTATTTCTGAAAGTCTTGCGGAATCCCTGGAAGCATACTTATTATCTCCTAATAATGGCATCTGCGCATGAGCCATCTGAACACGGATCTGATGATGTCTGCCTGTAAATAACTCAATCTCTACCAGCGCATATCCTTCACCATTGTACTCATACTGCCCACAAAATTTCCAATCCAGTTCTGCCTTTTTTGCGTTTTTATCCCCTGGGCTGACTACCCGTGAAAGATTAGTTCTTCCATCTTTTAAAAGATAATCTGTCAAATGTCCAGTCTGATCATCCAGCGCAGGATGCAACGGCACCAATGCATGATAGTACTTCTTTAAACTGCCGTTTTGCAAGTCTTTTGACAACTTTGCTGCAGCCTGAGGTGTTCTGGCAAACACCAACAGTCCTTCTACAGGCTGATCCAGTCTGTGAACTACTGCTAAATAAGTATTCTGCCCTGTTTTTTTCAAATAATTCTTTAATTCACTCTCAACATCTGCCTGTCCAAGTTTTGCTGTCTGCGTGGCAATGCCTGCCGGCTTATGAATCACAAGAATGTCTTTATCTTCATATATAATAACTGTTTTCATCTGACTATAACTTGAATCTGTAGCCTACACCCCAAATTGTTTCAATGTACTGCGGATTAGAAGTGTCTGTTTCGATTTTCTCACGAATTTTCTTAATGTGTACAGTAACAGTAGCAATGTCCCCTATAGAGTCCATATCCCAGATTTCACGGAACAGTTCTTCCTTTGTAAACACATGATTCGGATTCTCTGCAAGGAATGTAAGTAAGTCAAATTCCTTTGTTGTAAAAGTCTTTTCTACACCATCAACAAATACTCTTCTGGCTGTCTTATCAATTCGAATACCTCTGATCTCTACAATGTCATTTTCCTTCGTGTGTGTACCTACCAGACGATTATAACGTGCCATATGTGCCTTTACACGGGCAACCAGTTCGCTCGGGCTGAACGGTTTTGTCAGGTAATCATCCGCACCCAGTCCCAGACCTCTGATCTTATCAATATCATCCTTCTTTGCTGAAACCATAAGAATAGGAATGTCTTTCTCCTCACGGATACGCTTACAGATTTCAAATCCATCAATACCCGGAAGCATCAGATCCAGGATGATAAGGTCAAAATCTTCTGAAAGTGCTGTTGCAAGTCCTGTATCACCACTATTCTCAATTACTACCTCAAAATCATTCAGTTCCAGATAGTCTTTCTCCAGATCTGCAATTGCTTCTTCATCTTCTACGATTAAAATTTTACTCATATCTTTCATCCTTTCTCTATCCGATCACATCTTCATTTTCTTTCTTTTCTGTGTATTTGCGAATTACAAAATGCATACAGGTTCCTTCACCTTCTTTACTGGTAGCCCATACATAACCGCCATGATCTTCTATGATCTTCTTTACGATACTAAGACCGATACCGCTGCCTCCCTGCAAAGAATTTCTGGAAGAATCTGTTCTGTAGAAACGTTCAAATATATTTCCAATATCTTTTGAAGCAATTCCTTTTCCATTATCTTCTATTTCAATTTTAACAGATTCACCTTCATCAAGAATCCTGATATCTATAATTCCTTTATCATGTCCCATATATTTGACACTGTTACTGATAATATTGTTGATGACTTTCTTAAGCTGCTCCGGGTCAGCTACAATGCAGGTGTCAGCAGGAGCAAGATTCGTATAATTGAGCTGAATATCCTTCTGCTCCAGATCAAGTCCTACTTCTTCTACACAATCCTGAAAATAATCTGCAATATTAAGTACATGGAAATGATATGGAATTTTGTTGGAATCAATTCCCGAATACGTAGTCAACTCATTGATAAGCTTGTCCATATCATTTGCCTTATTGTAAATGGTCTTAATATACTTATCCATCTTCTCAGGAGTATCTGCCACACCATCCATAATGCCTTCTACATATCCTTTGATAGAAGTAATAGGAGTTTTGAGATCATGGGAAATATTACTTACAAGCTCTTTGCTTTTCTTTTCATTCTGTAATTTTTCCTCTGCATTTTCCTTAAGCTGCAGGCGCATCTGCTCATAGTTATCATACAGTCTGCCGACCTCATCTTCCTGTTTACCAGTCAGTCTGTAATCAAAATCACCCTCTGCGATCTTACGCATCGCAACGCTCAATTCTTTGATCGGTTTATAAATATCCTGATTTACCCACGCTGTGATCAAAGCACTGGTAAGAATGAGGATCACTGCCATGGCAAGCACCAGATATCCCATGAACCGCTTGCTGATCATCGCACCGATCATTACATCTTCCTTCGTCAATTCATGAATAACATTTACATTTTCGTGATATCCTATTCCCAAAAAAGCTGCTGAGAGAAACAGCATAGGTACGAAGATTATCGCCAGAAAAAGAAGCATCATTTTCGTTTTCAACTTCATAGAAAACACCTCGATTTGTATTGTTATATTTATCATACCACAATCTTACCTTCAGAGTGAATGGTGTTATGGCTTCTTAATTATTTTTTTATAAAAATAATATCTAATTTTGATTATATGTGTTGACAAACTATAATTAACTGAATATAATAATGATAATCATTACTGTTTTAGTTGAAAGGAAGATCAGCTATGATAAAATACAGCAGACAAAGAGCTGCGATTTTGTCTTTTCTCCGCAGCAGAAAAGATCACCCGAGTGCAGAGTTTGTATACATGAATGTAAAGGAACAATTTCCTAACATCAGTCTTGGTACTGTATACCGCAACCTGACACAGCTTGCAGAAGCAGGAGAAATCGCAAGACTGCAATTTGGCGAACTGGGAATAGACCGTTTCGATGCCGATACATCCAGTCATGAACATTTTGTATGTTCCTGTTGCAAAAGTGTCATCGATCTGGATATGGGTGATATCTCATATATTGATAAAGAAGCTGCCCGAAACTTTGACGGAATGATCCAGGGACACAGTATTTACTTCTGCGGGTTATGCAGAGACTGCCTGCAGAATCAAAACAATTAAATCTATATCTTTTTAAGGAGGAAACGAATATGAAATTTGTATGTACAGTATGTGGTTATGTTTATGAAGGTGATGCAGCTCCGGCAGAATGTCCTGTCTGTCATGTAGGCGCCGATAAGTTCAAGAAAGTAGAAGGAGACCTTACTCTTGCTGCTGAACATGAATATGGTGTATATGCCAAAACTGTAAAGAACAACGCTGAAATCAGCGAAGAAGACAAGAAGTACATCTTCGATCAGTTAAAGGCTAACTTTGAAGGTGAGTGTTCAGAAGTTGGTATGTATCTGTGCATGGCTCGTATCGCCCATCGTGAAGGCTATCCTGAAATCGGTCTTTACTGGGAGAAGGCAGCTTATGAAGAAGCCGAGCATGCAGCTAAATTCGCTGAAATGTTAGGTGAAGATCTGGAGCCTAATATGAAGGCTACAACAAAGGATAACTTAAAGTGGAGAGTAGACTGCGAATTTGGCGCTACAGCAGGTAAAGTAGACCTTGCAAAATGCGCAAAGAAGAACAACCTGGATGCTATTCACGATACAGTACATGAAATGGCTCGTGACGAGGCACGACATGGCAAGGCACTCAAGGGTCTTTTAGACAGATATTTTGGATAAAAATCATAGTTCTTGTAAATATTATAAAGGGCGTGTGAAAAACTTTTATTTTTTCACACGCCCTTTTTCTATTTATTTTCTTCAAAAGCGGTAGAGATATCACTCATAAGTCTGGTAATCTCTCCCACTGATTTTTCAATGTCATTATATATTGACGCTGATTGTCCGGATAACTCCTGCATGCTCTTTGCAACAACCGCAAATCCTTTTCCTGCCTCTCCGCTTCTTGCAGCTTCTATCGTTGCATTCAGGGAAAGTATTGTCTGTCTGTTCGCAATTCCTTTCAAATGACCTGTATTGTCATTAATTTCAGCAATCAGTTCTCCTGATTTGGATATCTCATCCTTTACCTTATCCAGTCTGCCTGCATTTACATGCTTGAAATATTCCAGATTTACCAGTTGATTTACGATAATCCCCAATAAATTAGCAGATGATTGTATTCTTTTCTCTGTACTAACCGGTACTTTACGAAGTGCCTGAATATATTTTTCAGGATCAATTCCAAGTTCTTTGGCAGTATTACGAAATTCTTCTTCATCCGGCTGCTTTGGTAATACCTGTCCGCCAATGATGGCCCCCATCTTCTCCCCATTGGCCACAATATCTACAGAAAAATCCATAAGCCCTGCATGACAGAAATATGTGCCACTACATTCATTATCACACTTTACGCAACGCTTGTTGCCTTCCTTTGAGCCTCTGGTGTATTTCATACAAAAGTCTGTAAAATTACTTCCTTCTGTAATATATTCTCCGTTTTTACCTACGGCAATTGCCGCCAGACCCGTTGCCTCAGAGAAATTATCCTGTATCTCCTGAAGCTTATTCATATTCATAAAATCTTTCAGCTCCATACTATTGCACTCCCTTTTACCGTTAGTTATTACAGTGAGCGACCGTCATACCTAATTTAATTTATGATATAACGGCCGCTCTAATAAAATTCGTTATCCAATTTTTACTCTTTTCTGTGATTTCATCTATCACTTAACTTTTTGTGGTATTGTTTCAATATGACTACCAGCTTCGTTACCTTAAATACTCTTATTTAAATCCCTTATGGATTGCTGTTCTCATTCACATATTTGTTTAAGGTCTGTTCTCGAAGAGTTACTAAGTATTACCACTCTCATATTGATGGAAGCTCTCCGGCGTTCCCAATGGACTTACCTCCTGTTCCCAGACACCTGTGTCTGTTATTTTTTCTTTCTTTTTTCTTCTCTGTTTGTAATTGTAGTGTAACATTTTACTCTGAATTTTTCAAGATTTTCTGTATAATTTTCATGCATTTTAGCATTATTTACAACTTGTTTCAGTAATATTGCATAGTATTGTCTGATTATTCTTACAATTACAAATTCCCACCTATTATGATGCATGGAACACATCACAATAAGTGGGAATCTCATACTGCTTATTCAACTGAGCTGACACAATTATTCATCAGCATGGCAATAGTCATAGGACCTACGCCACCTGGAACCGGGGTAATTGCACTTGTATGTGGTGCTACTCTGTCAAAGTCTACATCACCGCAAAGCTTATTCTCAGCATTCCTATGGATTCCTACATCAATGACTACTGCGCCTTCCTTCACATAGGTTTCATCCACAAACTTCGGCTTACCGATTGCAACAACAAGGATATCTGCCTGCTTTGTAATTTCCTTCATATCCTGTGTTTTAGAATGGCATATTGTCACAGTTCCATTTTCTCTTAACAGAAGCATTGCCATAGGTTTGCCTACAATGTTGCTTCTTCCCATAACTACGCAGCGTTTACCGGCGATCTCGATTCCGGAGCGTTTTAATAATGTAATGATTCCCAGAGGTGTACAGGATACATATCCTTTTCCTCCGGTACATAATGCACCTACATTCTGCATATGGAATCCATCTACATCCTTGTCCGGAGAGATTGTCTGGATAATCTTCTCTTCGTTGATCTGCTCGGGCAGTGGCAACTGTACCAGAATGCCATTTACTCTGGCATCGGCATTAAGCTTCTCGATCAGTGCCACCAGTTCTTCCTCAGTTGTCTCTTCCGGCAATTCATAGGAAAGTGATTCAATGCCGATATATTCACACGCTTTTTTCTTATTTCTGACATAGACACTGGAGGCAGGATCATTTCCTACCTGAATCACAGCTAATGCTACCTTTTTGCCCTCTTTTGCCATGGCAGCTACTTTTTCTTTTAATTCATCCTTGATTTCCTGGGAAATCTTCTTACCATCAACAATCTGATACATATCTATTCTCCTTTGCCATTTGTCCAATCATAACTACACTTATAGCAGTATCATAACTGACTGTTTTCACTTTGGCAAGTTAAAAGGTTGAAGTTATTTATTTCTTCCTGCAAATGATAATAACTGCCACGATCACTGCAATTACAAGAACTGCGATCAAAATGGCAACTAGTGTGGAGATACCTCCTTTTGCCTGCTGTGTATTCTCTACCGTTGTATCTGCCTGCTTATCTTTTGCCGGAGCTTTACCAAGGGTATCATCGCCCTGCACCAGAACCATAGCAGAGATACCTTCTACTGTAACAGAACCTTCGGCTGTTCCAAGGGATTCACAGCCTGCCTTTTCACCATTGACACAGATATCCCATGCGCCTGCTGGTAAGTTTACTGTGACCGCATCAGGATTGCCATTATAAATGACTGTAATATTCTGTGCTGTTTCGCCCTGTGCCTCACCCTTAATGGTATAAGCCACTACATTTGCATCCAGTCCACTCATAAAGGTAAGTGTATTCTGAATATCTGTTGCTGTTGTCATACGCAGCGAACTGTGTGCCTTACGGAACGCAATCAGGCCTTTATAATATTCATAGGTATCAATCACATTGCCCTTATTATCCCATTTGATACTGTTCGTTGCATCAGGAGAACAGTAGCTGTTCTCATCAAACCCGCTCTCTGACTTCTCATTTGGCTTGGAACGAAGCATTTCTTCACCAGCCTGCATGAAAGATACACCCTGTGAGGTAAGGATGATCGCACTTCCCAGCTTGTTCATCTTCACTCTGTCAGCTTCGCTGTCATCCGCATTGGAAATGGCAAGCTTATCCCAAAAGGTCAGATTATCGTGACAGGATATATAGTTAATGCTCTGTCCAGGCTGTCCTGACCAGTTCGTGCTCTTCTTATCATTCTTGGAGATCATGACCTGTGGATGGGGAGTCGCTGCTACAACACCGAACTTAATGCTCTCTTCCATGCCGTCTTTTCCACTTACAAAGCCTTTATCAAGGGAATCAAATACACTACCCTTGATTCCATCACGGATATCATCACTGAAAGCACCTACCCGGTCTAACTGGTATATATGGTTCTTCGTTGCCTGCTGTGCTGCTGGTAATGCTGATTCTCCACCGGTCCAGCCCTCACCATATACCATAATAGAAGGATCTACCTGATCCAGTGCTTCCCTGACAGCTTTCATGGTATCCAGGTCATGTACGCCCATCAGGTCAAACCGGAAACCATCTACGTGATATTCTGTTGCCCAGTATACAACAGAATCTACAATATACTTACGCATCATGGCACGTTCTGAAGCTGTCTCATTACCACAGCCTGAACCGTTTGAATAGTTGTCGCCATTCTTTCTGTAGTAATAGTCCGGCACTGTCTTCTGGAACCAGGAATCTGTCAGATTGTAAGTATGGTTGTATACAACGTCCATATTCACACGGATTCCATTCTCATGAAGTGTCTGGATCATCTGTTTCATTTCATTGACACGCACTTCTCCATGGTAAGGATCTGTACTGTAAGAACCTTCAGGTACATTATAGTTCTTAGGATCATAACCCCAGTTAAACTGTGCCGTATCAAGCTTTGTCTCATCTACTGTAGCATAATCATAGCTTGGCAGAATCTGTACGTGAGTCACTCCCAAATCCAGAATATGATCAAGCCCTGTTGCCAGTCCTTCACTGTTTTTCGTTCCACGTTCTGTCAATCCAAGGAACTTACCTGTATTCTGGATTCCTGAAGAAGCATCAGAAGATAGATCACGGATATGCAGTTCATAGATCACTGCATCTGTTGCGTTACTGAATGCAGGTCTGACATCTGCATCAAATCCATCCGGATTGGTAGCTTCCAGGTCAAGAATCTCACCTCTGTTGCCGTTTACTCCTGTACTTCTTGCATATAAGTCAACGACTTCATTTACTTTATTCCCGATCTTTACTGAATAAGTATAATATACACCATTCAGATCCCCTGTCTTTTCACATACCCAGGTTCCCTTGACATCTGCTGTCATTGGAATCGTTTCCATTAAATTGTCACCATCACCCTGCTCATATAGGTTAAGTGATACTTCTACGGCAGTAGGTGCCCATATACGGAAGGTTGTCTTTTCCTTCGTATAGACAGCCCCCAGGTCATCACCGTCATATGCCAATTCTTCGTCAAAATAAGTAGAACCAATAATTTTATCCATAGATACCGAACATCCTTCATAGCCTTGTCTGTTCACAGAATAAGCCTTTGATAAAACAAGCTCTTCTTCCATGACCAGCGTGATTTCTTTGTCATTTACGATCTCTACCTGTGCAACAGGGTACACATTTTCCTCATCATCTGTCACTTCAAATGCATCTGCTGCGTCAGATTGAAGAGGTCTTGACACAGTGAGCACAATCTCCTTACTTGTCGTATCCTTAAAAGCCGCTGTTGCGATCACCGGCTCAAATACCGCCTCACTCTTATCATACCAGAATGTAGGATTACCTTCCACAACATATACATCCAAAGTCTGATCTGTTGCCTTGGTCAGGTCTGCCTCATACTCTGCAGCAGCATCCGCATCACCATTTTCAATGATCTTAAAACCAGCTGTTGTAACACCATCCTCCGGTTTTAAACCTACGTGGAATACCGCACCATAATCATCTGTCTCCACATAAGGATAGCTGCCGCCTACCTCTGTACCTGCCCATGCATAGGCTTCTATAGTATCTTTGCTGTAGCTCTGTGCAAAATTATAATAGTGGATATTAAGCTTAGCAGCATCTGCTTCTTCATATACGTGCAGTCTGGCTTCTTCCAATGCCTGCAGATCATAAGTGGCTGCACCATCAGGAGCCTGTGTGGCATATTCTGCTTCCCCGCTGGTAAGCCATATCTCTACGGTATCACCATCCATTGTCACGAAGCGGTCATCTGCTATGTCTTTATCCTCCCATTGATTCAGACGTACAATGAAACCGATGCTTGCCGGTGTACGGTTGGTCTGATACACCGCTACCTGCCCATAATCATCGGTATCAGTGAAATCTACCTGCTGGCCATCTTTTCCTTCTTCCCAGAGCCACAGATTCCATCCTTCATAATTGTCATCTGCACGCCCCCCATAATGTACGATCAATGTCTTACCTGCTGCCTGTACCTGCATCCCAGGAACAAAACATGTAAATACTGTCATGAGTATCATAACAATACCCATGAATCCTGCTGTTACTCTTTTTCTCACGTTGTAATACCTCCCTCTGGATTATCATCATGTTACCCGCCTAGTATACCCCTCCTTTTCCATTTCGTCCATATAAAAATTTCGCTTTTTTTCGTAAAGTGTGACAATTTGTTAAGTGTACACAAAAAAGGCATTCCCACTTTGTGTAAAGTGTGGAATGCCTTTTATCAGCCTCTGCTATCTCATTGTAAAAGTATGTGTTACCTTGTAGGTTCCATCTGACTGCAAGGTTCCTGTCACATCCACTGTACAGCTTCCCATATGCTTCTCTACCAAAGCCCTAATCGCATAGCCTTCCTCGAAATCACCTTTTTCGTATGCTTTTACGATTTTCTTCCACAGTGTCTCATCTGATACTACATTGGTAAAAGTAACCGGATTGCTGTTACTGTCCAGAATATGCGACAGGCAATCTACATAATAGTCATCCAGCGTAGAAATCGTATCCGTGCTGCCGGCTGCATTGCTTACTGCATGTGCCGTGATTCTGGTCTGTGTGGCTGTTGTGCCGGTGGTCGTACTATCTCCTGTTGTGGTCTGACCCGGTGTGGTAGTCTGTGTCGTAGTAGTTGTTGTCGTAGTTGACTGCGCAGGTGTTGTGGTGGTAGTCTGCGTTGGTGTGACATATCCTACATAGACAATATCCTGCGTATTATTATCCTGTTTTGGCTGCTTATTCTCTTCCATATTACGGTATTTTGTTCCATTGCAGGGAGGCAGATACACAGAAAGCTCTCTCCTTACATGATCCTTGGCATAATCTGCATCGGAACAGTTGAAATAATCATAAGTATTGGGATTCGTATCATCCCAGGTAGTATCCACATTATAATATCCGTCATCCAGCTTCACGATATTCCATGCATGGTTCTCTCCTGCATAACCTTCTACATAATAACAGGGAATCCCAAGCTGCTGCAGGATATACTGGAAAGCCCTGGCATATCCTGCACACACCGTTCTTCCATTCACCAATGCGCTGTAAGCACTCTGGTTCATTGGTGCATTTTTGTCATATACAACAGAATCAAGAAGCGCATCATGCACCGCTGCTTCCTTGTCATAATCTGTATATTTTCCATAGGTCTGATCCAGAATCTTCTTAGCTCCCGCATCAAAAGCCGCCTTTGCCGTATCCATCTGTGTTGCGGTAATATTAAAAGACAGGTCAATCTCGGCAATACTTCCATCCGGTGCATATTGATACCCATACGCTGTATTCACCCAGAACAGTTCCGGATGGTCATTGCATACCGCCATAAAAGCATTGCGTAGCTGAGCCGGAGAAACAGCCTCTACCGGTGCAAAGCTCTTCCTAAGCTCCTGTGCATTGGCATAAATCTGACGGTACAGTGCCTTACCGGTATCATTAAGCATCTGGTAATACGGATATATCACCCCGTCAAAGGTGAGACCATCTCCCGTGTTCCCCTTACCTAATGTCTGCTTCAGCTCCTGTGCCTTATGATCTGTAATCTCAGTGCCTTTGCCCTCTACAACTTCCAGACCATTTAAGCCTGATACTTTGCCAGGTACATTTATGGAATTCTCATCCGGCGCCTGATAGCCGCCTTCCTGTGATGGCTGTGCAGCGATCCCATCATCCTGCGGAATCTGGGCAGTTACATTGATTACATCAGGTGTATTCTGACCGGTGGATATAGTTTGTGATGGTAATGCTGCTATATCTGCAGTTGTGGCTG
>OKVF01000304.1_pt1 | contig 60717 bp, 52 predicted proteins | sample 1604831 | NCBI WGS metagenome assembly OKVF01 (sample SAMN01760980, study PRJEB22395) | human gut metagenome
CGGAAAATGCTTTCTTCAATGTTGGTACAATTGAGGATGTCATCGAGAAAGCAAAAACTGAGATGGGTCAGGAGTAATTGCTGAGAGGGAGTACTTGATATGGCAGATACATTTGGTCTTGAGATTTATGCCAGTAATAAGCTGGCGTTCGCAGGACGTGCCAGGACTTTAGTTATTCCGGCTGTTGATGGTGAGCAGGCTTTTCTGGCTCAGCATGAGAATATTGTTGCGGCCATTATTCCGGGCGAGATGCGCTTTGAGGAAGCGGATGGTACGAAGCATGTGCTGGCTGTGAGCAGTGGGTTTGTAGAGATGATCAATAACCGTGCGAAGCTGTTCTGCTTAACAGCAGAGAGCCCGGAGGAGATTGATATCCGCCGTGCGCAGGAAGCTAAGGAGAGAGCTGAGGAGCAGCTGAGACAGAAGCAGAGTATTCAGGAGTATCATATGAATCAGCTGGCTCTGTCGAGAGCTATGGCACGACTTCGAGTTACGAGTCATAAAGAGATTTAGCATTTTGATAAATGTGAGGAAAATCCCAAAGGGGACGCTTGAGCAGCGTCCCCTCTGGACACCCCTTGCGCTTTTTTTAAGAGCGCGAGGTTTTTTTATATGGAAAGTTATTAACTTGGCGGATTCGCCAGGTTGGGTCAAAAAAGTCACCGCGTGTTCGCGGTGGCTTTTTTCGGTATTGGTTGGTTGGGGGATTGTGGGATGGAGTTAGGGTGTTTCGGGTATGGGGGATTTATTGTTTAGTTTTATTACTTGTTTTATATTGAGGTTCTTTTGGCGAAATTTATTTTTTAGTAAATAGGGTTATTTATTGAAATCAATTCTGAAAATGGATGTTCTGTTCTGTGAGAACTGGGTAGCGGATCAGGGTGGTGGAGTTTAAGTTTTCGTGGGTCATGTCTACTGCTGATATCTGGTGGTTTTCGTATGTGGTGTAGTAGTAGATGCCTTTTGTTGTGTTGCAGCAGGAGGTGTAGAGGGTGATTTCGTATTTGCCTTCGTCTACTTCGCAGCAGCGTCGCTGCTGGTCTACGGAGCCGAGGATGTGGAAGAACTGGCTGACGCTTTCGGATTCGGTTTTACCGGATATGGAGTTCATTTTGGTAAAGGCGACTTTGGCGAAACGGGAGGCGGAGGAGAGATCTCCCGGGAGACCAAGGGCTCCCATTCCGCGGCTGTAGGACTGAAGTTCTAATCCTGGAGCAAAGGTGTTTGCCGGCTGACGAGGAGAAAGGGACTGATAGTTGTTGAGCTGGAACATCTGCTGTGGGAATGGCGGATTGTTGGTAAGGACACCTACCGGATTGTCGTAGATGTGGAGGCCGTCTTTCATGGATTCGATGACGAGGCAGCCTGAGGCATCTGCGAGGATCCAGTGAAGTTGGGCGCAAGGGAAATTTTTGCTGAACTGGGTGTTGGTGAGGTTCATGGTGGAGAGTTTTTGACGGGCTTCTTCTAAGGTAGCACACTGACTGAGAATCCATGGGATGAATTCAAACTGAGCTACGTTTTCTTTGCCGGATACAGGATTAGCATAGGCAGCGTTTCCTACGAAATTCAGTCCTGCCATGCCGAGACCTTTTTCGTTGATGGCATCGTAGTAGAGGGGATAGTCTCCGGCTACGTGTGCCATGCCGATGATGGCATAGTGGTTGCTCAGAGCTTTATCTGAATGGCGGAATTGGAATGAATAGTTTCTCGGTGTGATAGTGATTTCGTCACCGTATGAAAATTCATAATCAAGGGTTCTTCCGAAGTAGAAATCTTTTGTTTTGTAAGTTGCTGCTGTACACATGGTTGTTACCTCCTGATTTAGTATGAGTAAGTAGAAAGGCGGATGAGTAATAGTAAGCCTGACATTATACTGTAAATAATTTGTAGTTTACCTGTGAAGTAATACAGGCAGATTCTCTGCACATTGCAGATATGTATTGAGTGTTGCTGAAAACAGTAACACTTTTATTTTTGGAGAATATTAACACAAAGGCGGGGATTTATGCAAGGGGGTGTTATGAATACGTTGAGATTCTGAGATATACAAGCCCCAATTGTGTTGCCGCAGGCAATTTGCAATAAATTTTGCCTTCGTTATAGAGAAAAGAGTGAACAGTAAAGGAATATCTGTCTGACAAATACAAAAATCAGATTTCTATAGCTATTTCACTGCAATATATATTATACTGGACTCATAAAAGAGGAGGTATTTTATGGTCACAATAAAAGAGATTGCAAGAATGGCCGGAGTGAGCACTACTACAGTGTCCAATGTACTTCACAAAAAGAATGCCAGGGTTTCAGAACAGACGATAGAAAAGGTAGAGAAGCTTCTGGCAGAGAATAATTATATTCCGAGGCTCGGTCTGAATGCTCTGACAAACAGAAGTTCCAGGATTATCTGTATTCTTATTACTACACCTGAGTTTGCAAGAGGATCTGCATACGAAACTCCGTTTTATGGAAATATGCTTGGAAACCTGGAAAGACTGTTAAGAGAAAATGGATATTATATTATGATTTTCTCTGATAAAAATGTAGAAGAAATTGAGAAGATGACCGTGGGATGGAATGTGGATGGTATTATCACAATTTCCATGCCATACAGACATCTGAAAAAAATAGCAGGTTTATCGGATATACCGATTGTTTCTATTGATATGGACGAAATGCCGGAAGGAGATGAGGTTTATTATCAGATTACATCTGAGGATAAAAATGGCGGAAAAGAAATGGGACGTTATCTGATCGGGCAGGGTGCAAAGAGAATTGTATATCTGGCGAATGTTAATCATGGTGCAGATCATCTGCGGTTTGTAGGTGTACGGGAAGCGGTAAGAGAAGCAGACTATAAGGTACTTCTTGAAGAGAAACGTCTGCCAAAAGATTATACCCAGAGAGAGAAATGCTATGAAGATTTTCTTAAATATGTAGGAACAGATACGGCACTGTTTTTTTCTACAGACGTAAATGCTGCAGAAATGATTTCATTTCTGCACAGAAATCATGTTAAGATTCCGGAAGAAATTTCAGTGGCGGGTATGGATGATGATATATTCGCAAGCATTGTCTATCCACGTCTGACAACAATACGGGTAAATGTTGAAGAGAAAGCACAGACAGCTGTAGATATATTGCTGAAACTGATACGCGGCGAGAAATGTGAAAAAAATGTATATAAAACCAGTGTAAAACTGATAGAGAGAGAAAGCGTGAAAATTAAAAATTTGAACGCATAAAAAGGAGACACATAAAATGAAGGTATTTAAGATTCTGGAAAATGGAATTCATATGGTATGGAAAGTAGCAGACACCGGCTGTGTAAGGCTTTTGCATTTTTCTGCACTGACATTTGATGAAAATACGATCAAAGATGAATATGAAGAACAGGGATTCAAACTGTTGGAGCTGGAGGCAGCAGGTTATGACAGACCAGATGAACGACATGGAACCAAGTATATTGCGACAGCACCTGGATATAGAATGCAATATGTAGAACATAATGATTATAGAAATGAAAAAGGACGAAAGCTGGAGATTATCACACAGGATAAGGAATCTGGTCTTCGCGCAGTAAATCACTTTCAGTTTTTTGATGGGATTGCAGTTGTAAGAACCTGGTGTGAGGTGGAAAATACAGGAAATGAAACTCAGATTTTGCAGTATGTATCTACATTTAATTTGAATGGAGTGGAAAAAGAGGGAGTTCTGCCGAGAGATGAAAAGATCAAAATTGGTGTTATACATAATTCCTGGCAGAGAGAACTGCTTTTACAGGAATATACTCTTCCGGAGGTTGGACTTGAAAATTCACAGATTAATATTCCAATACGTTCCTCTAAGGCGTTTGAATTGACAAATACAGGAAACTGGTCAACAAAACATTACCTTCCTATGGGATATATTTCTAATACAGAGACAAACAGTATGATTTTCTGGCAGATTGAACATAACGGTTCCTGGCATAGTGAGATCAGTGATCTTACTAACCATCTGTATCTGCAGATCAGTGGCCCTACAGATATTCATTCTCACTGGCACAAAAAATTAGAGCCCGGAGAACGTTTTACAACAGTTCCGGCAGGTGTAGGTGCTGTAACGGGAAATCTGGGAGATATGGCCAGAGAACTTACCAGTTACAGAAGAGTTATCCGCAGAAAGAATAAAGATAATGAAAATCTCGGAATTATTTTTAATGATTATATGAATTGTCTATGGGCAGATCCTACTACAGAGAAGGAATTTCCTCTGATTGATGCTGCAGCAAAGGCAGGATGTGAATATTTCTGCATTGATGCAGGATGGTATGCGGATGGTTTCTGGTGGGATGCAGTTGGAGAATGGCAGCCATCCGGGAAACGATTTCCTGGCGGAATTAAAGAAGTAATCGACTATATTCGCTCGAAAGGTATGATTCCGGGATTATGGCTGGAACTTGAAGTTATGGGAATTAAATGCCCGATGGTAGAAAAAATGCCGGAAAAAGCCTTTTTCCACAGATTTGGAAAGAGAGTATTTGACAGAAGCAGATATCAGCTTGATTTCCGCCAGCCGGAAGTAATTGCTCATGCAACTGGTGTAATTGACAGGCTTGTTAATGAATATGGAATCGGATATATAAAAATGGATTATAACATAGAGCCGGGGGTTGGAACTGAAATTGATGCAGAAAGTGCAGGAGAGGGGCTGCTTGAACATGAGAGAGCATACCTGGAATGGCTGGACAGTATTTTTAAGAAGTATCCGGATCTGATCATTGAAAACTGTTCCAGCGGTGGTCTCCGTATGGATTATGCAATGCTTTCCAGATACAGTATTCAGTCTACCAGTGACCAGGAAGATTACAGATGTTATGCGACTATAGCAGCAAATGCACCTCTTGGAGTAACTATGGAGCAGGCGGCAGTATGGTCTTATCCGAAGTCGGGAGCAGATGAAGAGGAAACAATTTTCAACATGGTAAATGCACTTCTTCTCAGAATTCACCAGAGTGGACATCTGGCAGAAATTACAGATGTACAGAAGGCACTGGTGAAGGAAGCACTGGATTATTACAAGACAATCCGTAATGATATTAAAAAGGCATATCCATACTGGCCACTCGGAACTTCTCATTATACAGATGACTGGTGTGCATTAGGACTGGATGCAGGAAAGAAACAGTATCTGTCTGTATGGAGAAGAAGTGGAAAGGAAAATCAGATTATACCACTTCCACAGTTAAAGGGAAAGGCTGTAAAGGTACGCTGTGCATATCCGCAGAATCGTCCGGCTTCTTATCAGTGGAATGAAGCCGCAGGAACTTTGAGCGTAAAACTGGAAAAGGTTCCATGCGCAAGAGTATTTGAAATCGAATATACGGAGGCATAAAATTTTTCCGTTGTTTATTTGCCGACAGATAGTGTCAATGCTGCTGTTAATGTGTGTTTTGCTTTCAGCAGTATGCTATCTGTCGGCATTATAGTTTAGAAAAAGTATTGCTCTGCGAATTGACAGAATATACAGCGAAATTTGAATAATTTTCAGCGTTTGGCAATTTGACGAAAGAAAAATTAGTGCAAATCTTACAATTTCAATCCATCAAACTGATGAGATTTTAGAGGATAATTAGGCAAAATGTATAAAATGAGTTCTTAATTGATAAATTAGATTATGTAGAAAACCTATAAAAATGTATGCTTATAATTGGGAATGTATGTTGACAGTTAACATAAAACCAAGTATATTTTGGAGTATAGGAAGAACAAAGGTTACTGTTGAACGCATAACAGTAACAAAAGTTGCAATAACTGAATAGAGGAGGGCAGACAGATATGAAAAGAAAGAAAAAAGAATATCTGGAATGTGCGGCTTTTACGGTTCCGTCATTATTTCTTGTAATGTTGGTATTCTACATTCCCTTTGTAATGAGCCTTTATTATTCCCTTACAGAGTGGAACGGAATTTCCAAATCTCCAAAGTTTATCGGACTGGAGAATTTTAAGAAATTGTTCAGCGGTTCTTCAGATTTCATGCAGAGCCTGATTTTTACCGGTAAATATACGATTATCTTTATGATCCTGGTAAATATCCTGGCATTAGCGATAGCGGTAGCTCTTGTACAGAAGATTCCGGCTGCGAACGTAATGAGGAGTATGTTCTTTATTCCTTATATTATGAGTATGACCATTGTAGGTTTCATTTGGAAATTCATTTTTTCACAGGGATTTGCAGCACTCTATGAGAAAACGCAGCTTGGATTCTTAAATTTCAGCTGGCTGGGTGACAGCCATCTGGCGTTTTATGCAGTTGCCTTTGTAGGTATCTGGCAGGCGCTTGGTTTTTATATCGTTCTGTATATTGCAGGACTTCAGGCAGTTCCTACAGATGTACTGGAGGCAGCGGAAGTAGATGGTGCTACTTCATGGAAGAAGTTTTTTAAAGTTACACTTCCGCTTCTGGGACCGTCCATTACAACATGTGTATTTATGTCCCTGACAAATGCAGTTAAAGTATTTGATATTATCCTGGCACTTACCAAAGGCGGTCCGGGAGGATCTACATACAGTGTAACACTTGATATTTACAGAGAGGCTTTCCAGAATAACAATTATGGTCTTGGATCTGCCAAGGCATTGGTATTCTTTGTGATTATCCTGGTTATCACACAGCTGGTATTAAAAGCTATGCATAGCAGGGAGGTAGATTTATAATGACAATGGCCCAGAGAAAGAAAACGAAAAAGATAATCCTTACAATTGTGATGCTTGTTCTGGCGTTGATCTATATTTACCCTGTATTTCTGATGGTGATCAACTCAGTGAAACCATTTGGCGAAGTTATCATGGATGTAATCGCACTTCCGAGTAAGATCGAATGGAGCAACTACAGCTATGTAATGGACAAGATGCACTATGGTAAGCTGTTCTTTAACAACGTGATCATTACAGTGATCGGTATTGTGGGAATTATTGTATTCTCTTCTATGTCTGCTTATATCATCAGCAGAAAGAAAAATAAATATACCAAATTTGCTCAGTTTATGATCACTACACCTATGCTGATCCCGTTCCAGACTATCATGATCACACTTCTGAAAGTTATGAATATCGTTAACCTTTCAGGAAGTAAGATAGGACTTGGAATTCAGTACTGGGGATTTGGTATTCCTATGGCAGCATTCATTTATGGAAACTTCATGTCAACGATTCCAAAAGAGCTGGATGAAAGTGCATTTATCGATGGTGCAGGAACCTTCCGTACCTATCGTTCCATCATTTTTCCGCTTTTGAAATCTGTAACCTTTACAGTAATCGTAATTGATGTAATGTGGATCTGGAATGACTTCCTTCTTCCACTGCTTATGGTCAACAGTTCAAATGAGACCAAGACACTGGTACTTTCCGCTTACACATTTGTAGGCCAGTTCAATACCCAGTGGCATTATGCAATGGCAGCTATGGTGCTGGCAGTACTGCCATCTATCATTATCTTTATCTTCCTGCAGAAGTATATTGTAGAGGGTGTTGTTGCAGGTGCAGTAAAAGGCTGATGATTTTAAACTTATAATGTAAATGACCGGTCAGTTTCATGCCGGACAGAAATAAAAATAATGAAACCAAAAGGAGGACTTTAAGATGAAGAAAAAACTGATCAGTGTAATGCTTTGTGCAGCAATGGCAACTACTATGTTCTCAAGCGTAGCAGTTCATGCAGAAGGTGATGACGAAGGCGAGATCTATATGTTTATTTCCCAGCCGGAGTATGCAGATGCGATCACAACTCTGATTGATGAGTACAAAAATGTAGAACCGGGTGTTACTATCAACTATGAGACAACACAGAACGACTATCCTACACTTTTAAAAGCAAAACTTAACTCAGGTGAGTGCCCGGATATCTTCTCCTCCACATCAGGAAAAGAAATCGAAACTTACAAAGAATATTCCCTGGATCTTACAGGTCAGCCATTGGTTGATGCTATGGATGACAATGTAGCAGCAGCTATGAAAGATGCTAATGGCGAAGGCTGCTACGGTGTGGCAATCAAAGGAAACTACTTCGGACTTATCTACAATCAGGACCTTCTGGATCAGGCAGGTGTTGAAAAAGTTCCGGAAACAATGACAGAATTAAAAGACTGTGTAGAGAAATTAAAAGCAGCAGACATTACACCATTTACAAGTGGATATGCTGAGTGGTGGGTATTTAAACACATTTTCCAGCACTTTGCAGATGCAGCATCTGATGATGTACAGAAACTGGTTGCTGGATTTGAAGACGGATCTGATTCTCTGAATAATTATCCGATTCTTGCTGATAATTTCTTTGATTTCATTGATCTTGTAAAAGACAACGGAGATCAGAAACCTCTGGAAACAGATTTAAGTGGTGAAGAAGCAGCACTTGCAGCCGGAAAAGCAGCTATCATGGTTGGACAGGGCGCATGGGTTGAAGCTGATCTGATGAAGATTAATCCAGATCTTAAGATCACATTTGCAGGATATCCGGTAGATGAAGATGCTTCTCATTGCCAGGTTATCACAGGATCTGATCAGGCACTTCGTGTAAACAAAGATTCTGAAAATAAAGATATCGTTCTTAATTTCCTGAACTGGTGGTATACATCTGATTATGGCCAGTCATGGTTTACAGATGTTGCAGGTGTAGTTCCTCCTATTAAGGGCGACTTTGATACAGAGTATGAAGTAATCAAACAGGGTTCTGCTTCTGTTGAAGAAAAAGGTGCAGCTCCTCTTGAAGTTATCTACTCTACAGACAGCTATCACCAGGCATTTGGTGAAGCAATGCAGGCGTACGTAGAAGGCAGTGCTTCTAAAGAAGATACAATCAGCACAATTGAACAGAAATATCAGGAAATTGACGGGGCTTCAAACTAAGGACTAACAGGTAAACATGATAACTGGGGGGAAGAAGCAATGCTTCTTCCCCTTATACTTTATAAAAGAGAGTTAAACAGGATTGTTTTAAAGAAAAGGAGAGCAAATGAAATTTACAGAAGGATATTGGGAGAAAAATGAACGTGCCAATGCATCTTATGCAATGCAGGCATTTACAGCAGAAGCAATTCCGGGAGGAATGAGAATCGTTTCTCCGTTCAGAGAAATCACAGACAGAGGTGGTGCTTTGGATGTTGGAACGATTACTACAGAATTTACTTCTGTACGTAAAGATATCATCAGTGTCAGAAGCTATCATTATGAAGGCTATGTAAAAGGGGAACCAAGATATGAGCTGAATGAAGACTCACAGGAGACGGAGGTTGAAATCACAGAAGATGAAGCTATGATGAAAGCCGGAAGAATGACTGTAAGAGTAGATTTGAAAGATTTCAAGATCACTTATGAAGCAGATGGGAAAGTTCTTACAAATATTGGATTCCGCAATCTGGGATACATGCAGTATGACAGAGCTACACTGACGAAATTTCCGGAACCAAATTATATGGCAGCACAGTATCAGCCATATATGGTAACAGAACTTTCTCTTGATCCGGGTGAATGCGTATACGGACTTGGCGAGAGATTTACAGCATTTGTAAAAAATGGCCAGGTAGTGGATATCTGGAATGAGGATGGAGGTACAGCTTCTCAGATTTCCTACAAAAATATTCCGTTTTATGTAACAAGCAAACATTATGGAGTATTTGTAGACCACAGCGACAATGTTTCCTTTGAAGTTGCAAGCGAGAAAGTTGAAAATGTAGGATTCTCCGTAAAAGGTGAGGAGATCCGCTATCATGTAATCTATGGCGATGACATCAAAGGTGTAATTGAAACTTATACAGACCTGACGGGAAAACCGGCATTGCCGCCGGCATGGTCCTTCGGATTATGGCTGTCTACATCTTTTACAACGAATTATGATGAAAAAACAACAAATTCCTTTATCCAGGGAATGGCAGACAGAGATATTCCGCTGAGTGTATTCCATTTCGACTGCTTCTGGATGAAAGAATTTCACTGGTGCGATTTTGAATGGGACTCCAGAATTTTCCCTGACGTACCTGGAATGTTGAAGCGCTATAAAGATAAAGGGCTTAAAATCTGTGTATGGATTAATCCGTATATTGCACAGGGTACAGGATTTTTTAAGGAAGGTATGGAGAACGGATATCTGTTGCAACGCGCAGATGGAATGGGTGTAAAACAGATTGATAACTGGCAGCCGGGAATGGGACTGGTTGACTTTACAAATCCGGATGCAGTGAAATGGTATCAGAATAAGCTGAGAACTTTACTTGATATGGGCGTTGACTGCTTTAAGACAGATTTTGGTGAGAGAATTCCGGTTGATGTGAAATATTATGATGGATCTGATCCTGTTTCCATGCATAACTATTATACATATCTTTACAATGAAGCAGTATTCAATCTGCTCAAAGAGGTAAGAGGAGAAGGAGAAGCAGTTCTTTTTGCAAGAAGTGCTACAGCAGGTGGACAGCAGTTCCCGGTTCACTGGGGCGGTGACTGCTCTGCGACCTATGCTTCTATGGCTGAGAGTTTAAGAGGTGGTCTGTCCTTTACTTTATCAGGATTTTCATTCTGGAGTCATGATATGGGTGGATTTGAATTGACAGCGGCACCGGATGTATACAAACGCTGGCTGCAGTTTGGCCTTCTTTCTACACACAGCCGTCTCCACGGATCTAAGAGCTACCGTGTACCGTGGCTGTTCGATGAGGAAGCTGTTGATGTTTGCCGTAAGTTTACAAAACTGAAATTAAAATTACTTCCATATCTGTATTCCATGGCTGTAAAATCACATAAGACAGGTATCCCATCCATGAGAGCAATGATCATGGAATTTACAAATGATCCTGCAGTGAAGTATCTGGATATGCAGTATATGTTAGGTGACAGCATTCTGGTTGCGCCAATCTTCAACAAGGAAGGACATGTAGAATATTATCTGCCGGCCGGAAAATGGACACATCTCTTAAGTGGAGAGGTAAAAGAAGGCGGAAGATGGTATGAAGAAGATTATGATTTCTTCTCACTGCCTGTATTTGTAAGGGAGAATACACTGCTTCCGATCGGTGCAGAAGATACGACTGTTGACTATGAACTGGAAAAAGATGTACAGATTCAGGTTTATGAGCTGAACGAAACAGGATCCTGTGAAGTAGTAACAAATAAAGGTGAAACAGCATTTACTGTAAACGCTGCAAAAGAAGGAGATAAGCTGGTTCTGGAAACAACTAAAGAGAATCCGGGAATGACATACCTTTTCAGAAACGTGCATAAAGTTTCTGCAGTTGCAGGAGGCAGCGTGGTAAAAGATACAGAAAACGGCATTATTGTTGCGCCGGAAGGCTGCAAACTGGAGGTTACGATCTAAACTATGCAAAATAACAGAATTCTTCAGAAGGGGGAATGCGTAATCCGCAACTCCTTCTGGAACAGATATATTGATCTGGTAAAAAACAGCGTAATCCCGTACCAGTGGGATATTCTCAATGACAGAGGAGAAGATGCAGAACCAAGTCACGCCATTGATAACCTGCGCATTGCTGCAGGTGAAATGGAAGGACATTTCTATGGACAGGTTTTTCAGGACAGTGATGTATATAAATGGCTTGAAGCAGTTGGAAATATTTTGATGCTGGAGAGAGATGAGGAACTGGAAAAGAAAGCAGATTCTGTTATTAATCTGATTGCAAAAGCACAGGAAGAGGATGGCTATCTGGATACTTATTTCTCCATCGAGGAGCCGGACAAAAAGTGGACGGATGTGCTGGAATGCCATGAATTATATTGTGCAGGACATTTCATCGAAAGTGCAGTGGCTTATTATAAAGCAACAGGAAAAGAAAAAATTATTCAGGTAGCATACAAACTGGCAGATTATCTGGGTACTGTATTCGGACCGGAAGAAGGAAAGATTCATGGTTATCCGGGACATCAGGAGATAGAGATCGCACTGATCAAACTTTATGATCTGTCAGGAAACGAGAAGTATTTAAAACTTGCAGGATACTTTATCAATACCAGAGGAACAAACCGTTTCTTCGAAGAGGAATTTGAAAAAAGAGATCATATCAGTTTCTGGGCAAAAGCCAGAACTGAGGATCCGAACCAGTATTATAATCAGTATCCATACAGCTACTACAATCAGTTCCAGAGTCCTGTAAGAGAGCAGAAAAAGGCAGTAGGACATGCAGTAAGAGGCGTTTACATGTATACGGCAATGGCAGATCTGGCTGCCAAAACAGGAGATAAAGAACTGTTTAAAGCATGCCGTACTATATGGGATGATATTGTAAACTGTCAGATGTATATCACTGGCGGGATTGGATCTACTAATTCAGGAGAGGCATTTACCAAAGATTACGATCTGCCGAATGACACCAATTATTCAGAAACGTGTGCTTCTATCGGACTGATCTTCTTTGCGCAGCGTATGATGATGACAGAGACAGACTCCACTTACGGTGATGTGATTGAGCAGGCTCTTTATAATACAGTACTTGGCGGTATGAATTATGAAGGAAACAGATTTTTCTATGTAAATCCGCTGGAATCTGTACCGGAAGTATGTTACGACAACACACAGCGTCATCATGTAAAACCGGAAAGACAGAAATGGTTTGCATGCGCATGCTGTCCTCCGAATATTGCGAGACTGATCGGCGGTCTGTGGGATTATATTTATACAGCTACAGAAGATACGGTAAATGTGCATCTGTATATTGCAGGTGATGCAAAAGTACAGGTAGGAGACAGTGTATTAAGTATTGTACAGAAGACTTCCTATCCGGAGAATGGCAGAATCCGCTTTAAAGTTCAGGCAGATACAGATCATAAGATCACGCTGGCGTTAAGAATTCCGGGATGGGCAGAAAAATATACACTGTGTCTGAACGGTCAGAAAATTATACCGGACAAAGTAGAAAAAGGATATGCTTATATCACACGCCAGTGGACAGAAGAAGCAAAACTGGAAGCAGAATTTGATATGCAGCCACGTTTTATATGTGCAAACAGAAAGATTCATTATGATCTTGGACGTACTGCCATTGTCAGAGGACCTGTGGTTTATTGTGTGGAAGAAGTGGATAACGGGAAGTATCTGGATGAGCTTTCTGTGGATATCTGCGACGGTCTTGAGGAAGAGAAGAAACCGGAATTTAACGGTTTTGTTGCAGTCAAGGCAAAAGGAATCCGACGTCATGTTCCTGAGACAGATCAACTTTATATGAATTACAGTGTTGAAAAGGAGAAAGTACAATTGCTGGCAGTTCCATATTATCTGTGGAATAACAGAGGAGTTGGAGAAATGCAGGTCTGGATAAAAGCAGAGTAAAATAGAAGAATAACAAAACAGGAGACTTATCAGTGTTTGGCTGATGAGTCTCCTGTTTTTATGAACGTTTAACCAAATCAAGCAGTTTCCATGTTTCAATTAAGAATAATATCCGTCTGACACACTTATAAATGTGCATCTTTACTTATGAAATAAGCAGTCAGATTAATGACAGCAGTGAGAAGCAGGAAAATAATTCCAAGGAATACGGTGATGCCGCTGGAGTGAATTACAATTTTAAGTAAATCGGTAAAGGAAATGGAAATATCCGGAATATAATCAAAAACAATATCCGGAATACTGGATTTAATGCGCCAGGGAATGTAAAGAAAATCAGTTATGACTAAAAATATACCGCCCAGTAAACATATTCCGTAACTTATCAGATATTTCCAGCGTTTGGCTAATAATCCTGAAATAGCTACAGATAGCACTGAAAAAATGCAAGGTACAATGAAACTTATTTTGTAGATTAAAAGTAAGAGAGAAAACTCTTTAACATTATCAAGCTGATTTCCCACAACTTTTGCAGTTTCACCTGCCAGACTGTGTACCAGACCTTTCAAAAAATTATTGCTATTATTTTCGGAATCCGTTAATGTAGTGTCTTCCAGAAGACTGCTGATGTTATTTTTTATAATATCTTCGGCAGTGTTACTGTGAAGAGCAGAAACGCCTAAGCAAACAGCTGCCAGAAGTCCGGTGATTAAAATAACAGTTGTAAATAGTTTATTCATACGGTTTTCCTTCTTTCATTTCTATAGTTTAACCAAATCAAGTAAGTCCCCTGCTTCAACTGCGAATATCCGCTTGACTGATAAAACCTGTTGTTTCAGTTTTGGCGCTTATATTTATGGTCAGAACCTGATCGTGGGTCAGATACATAACCAAAATAAAAGCAATAACAAAGAGACAGATGACAAGAAAAATTTTCAGACCTTTGCGTTTTGAACGCTTTTGGGGTTCAGGCGCATCCGAAAAGCTTTGTGATGATTCATAAAGCGCTGAGTATAATTCCTGCATAGACTGAAATCTGTCTTCAGGATAAATGCTCATTCCCTTTTCAATAGCAGATGCAGCTGCAGGAGGACAATCCGGAGAAATACTTCGAATTGGCGGCAGACTTTCCTGATAAGCGCGTTCTAAAGATTCCGGAGGAACAGATCCGGTAATACATCGATACATAGTTGCACATAAGGCATACACGTCAGTCCATGGCCCCTGATTTCCGTGAGTACGATATTGCTCTTCAGGAGCATATCCCGGTTTCAGCATAATAGATAAACTCTTTTCATTTGAGAAGATATAATCTCTGGCACCGCCGAAATCTAAAATCTTAACAGACCCGTTGTTGCAAATCATGATGTTATCCGGACTGATATCTCTGTGGATCAGATTCATATCATGAACTTTTGAGAGAGAACAGATGACGGGCTTCATCATCTGGAGCGTTTTCTGTGCCGGAATATGATCACCATTTTGCTTCAGATAAGCTTTTAAAGTAATACCTTCAATGTATTCCATCACGATATATGCGGTATGATTTTCCCTGAAGAAATCTTTTACAGAGACTATTTCCGAAAGATTACTGCATTTTGCCAAGAGCCGTGCTTCATTTATAAACTTTTCCCTGCCTTTTTCGAACACTTCCTGTGCAGAGTTTGAATAGGACAGTACAGTATTGCTTTCAGAACAGTTTCTTACGGCACATCCGTTAGGATAGTATTCCTTAATTGCTACACGCATTTCCAGATTTAAATCCATGCCGATATAAGTGATGCCAAAACCACCTTCACCAATAGCCATTCCGAGGAGATATTTACCTGCAAGAATAGAAAAAGGCTGGAGATGATAAGGTGGAATATCTGCTGATTTTGGGTCAGATCCACAGAAAGGACAGATTTCATCGGCACTGTGTTTTTCTTTCATACAATGAATACATAAATTTTCTATTTTCATAAGTTACCCCGTATCTTAGGAGATTTTATATTAAATAATCTCAGGTATCAGTACCTTTACAGTTATGATTATTCTTATTATAAGCATAAATGAACAGTAACACAACTGAAAATGCCGAGACTTATACATATAGGAATGCAAATAATTTCCGCCTGGTTGTATAAATATGCGTATAAAATAATGCCTCATATGTGGAAAAACGTAAAAACATGTATTATAATGAGTAAGAATATAATTGGGAAAATTAGGATTATGGACAATGAAAAATTATTAATAAATATAAAAGAAGCGGGAAAAAGAGCGGCAAAAATTTTACTGATATTTGTATTCTGCCTGTTTTACAGATGTCCATTTAAGTTGTTTTTACATATAGAATGTCCGGGATGTGGTATGACCAGAGCTGTTATTTCTGTATTAAAACTGAACTTCAGGCAGGCATTTCAATATCATCCTCTATTTCCGATTGTGCTGCTTGGCGGTTTGTATTATGTGTTCAGATCACAGTTTAGAAAATGGCTTCATATAGGTCCAAGACAGGAAGATATTATGCTGACGATAGCCGGACTGATTTTTCTGATCAGGTGGATATGGATAAAGATTTAACCAGATCAAGTAGCGAAGCGGATGATTTTATCCGCTTGACTCAATCAGGTAAGTTACCGTGATAAGTAATACGAAAAATACATGTAGTATAAGGGAGGAGCAAAATGCTGGAAAAAAGAAAAAGATATGTAAAATTTATAATCCTCACAATACTCTGCATTGTACTGGCAGGTGTTTCTGTACTGGAAGGGATCTTGTATTTGCAGACAAAGAAGGATTACAGAAATTTGCAGGCGCAGAATAATAAACTGGAGCAGACATGTCAGGAAAAAGATACACAGCTTATAAAAACGCAACAGGAAGTAGAGGAGCTGAAACAGCAGATACAGACTTTGCAGACGCAGAATGTGAAGGAGGAAGGTTCTTCATCATCTGATACCGGTTTAAAACCAGGAGATATTATCAGTAAAGAAGAGGTAAATGATAATAATATAGATCAATATTTTACGGCATCTTCGATTCCGCGAAATGGGGAAATCTTTAACAGGATCAATGGAAAATCTTATCGTGACAACAGTGATATCACTTTGGGTAATCTCAGATATCTCACAATGCTGCATTATAATTTTGATCATCAGATCCAGGTAGGTGAGATGATCGTTAATGTAGCTATTCAGGATGATGTGCTGAAGATTTTTAAGGAATTGTTTGAAAACGAATATGAGATACAGTCCATGTATCTCATAGATAATTACTGGCAGGATGGATATGATGGAAATAAAGCAGACAGTAATTCCATAGAGAATAATAATACATCCTGTTTCTGTTACAGACCTGTGACAGGCGGTGAAAATGTATCCAATCATGGATATGGAAGAGCAATTGACATTAATCCACAGCAGAATCCTTATGTATTTGATGGACAACATACACATAGTAATGCAGATCCATATGTTACGGACCGGAATTCCGGAGAGCCGCATGTGATTGTAGCAAGTGAAAGTGATATCTGTTATTCTACATTTATGAAATATGGATTTTCATGGGGAGGCGACTGGGAAAATCCAATTGATTACCAGCATTTTGAGAAACCAGCGGTGTAGGAACTGACAATGTGCTGTGATGGAAGGAACAATAGTATGATAAGTTATGCAATGATAAGCCGTTCAGGCGGAAGAAAGTGTAATGAAGATTCCATAGAAATGTGTTCTATGGACGGTAATTATGTATTTGCACTTGCTGACGGGCTGGGCGGTCATGGCGGTGGCGATGAAGCCTCTGCCTGTGTGACAAAAGAAGCGATAGATGTATTCAGACGAAAGTGCGACAGCTGTGATTATCTCACTCATGCGTTTGAAAATGCACAGGAGTGGCTGCTCCAGAAGAAGGCGCAAAAAGGAACAAAAGAAGAGATGAAGAGTACGATGGTTGTGCTTCATATTACAGAGAAGCAGATCAGATGGGCACATATCGGAGATTCAAGGCTGTATTATTTTCACAGAAACCATATAGTAAGCAGAACACTGGATCACAGTGTACCGCAGATGCTTGCGCTGGGAGGCCAGATTAAGGAAAGCGAGATCAGATATCACAAGGACAGAAACAGAGTTCTGCGTGTTATGGGGACACCGTGGGAGGGCGAATCCTATTCAGTGGCAGATCCTATAGAGATGCTTGATGATCAGGCATTTGTTCTTTGTTCAGATGGCTTCTGGGAACTGATCACGGAGAAGGAAATGGAAAAAACACTGAAACAGTCCAGCAGTGTGGCACAATGGCTTGAAAAGATGGAAAAGATCGTGGTAAAACGTGGAGAGAATAAAGATATGGATAATTATTCTGCGATTTGTGTCTATATTGCCGGTGAATAAGTTAAGAAGAAGTATGAGCGGGGAAAAAGTAACATGGCGATTGTAAAATGTGAAAACGGACATTTTTTTGATAATAATAAATATGTGTCTTGTCCATATTGTGTGAAACTTGAAAATGAGAGAAACCGATATGAAGAGCAGATTCGGGATCAGGTAACGATGATGATGCCAAAAAGAGAACACGAGGAACAGCCAGATGCTGTAACTGTGGGATTATACGAGACATCACCAGGGGACGATCAGAGAACGGTCGGCGTTTTCGGAAGACAGTCAGGAAAGGATTTTGTAACCGGCTGGCTGGTGTGCACGAAGGGAAGCGAAAAAGGGAGAGATTACCGCATTTATAATGGAAACAACTGGATTGGAAGAGGATATCAGATGGATATCTGCATTGTAGATGATCCGTCAATTTCCAGAGAAAGACATGCAGTGCTTGTCTATGACCATAAATCTAATAAATTCTTTCTTTCACCTGGATGCGGAACCATAACCATGGTCAACCAGGAGATTCTGACAAAGGCAAAGGAACTGAAAAGCAGGGACAGGATTACTCTTGGAAAAAGTGAATTTACATTTGTTCCATTCTGTGTAGAGGGGGAAACATGGGAGAGAGAAGAAAAATAATAAAAAAAATATCAGCAATGCTGCTGACGGGAATGTGTCTCATATTTCCGATAAATACTTATGCACAGTCCTGCGAAATAGAGCAGATCTCACTTCGTATGCCGGACGTGAGAGTTTATTACAGAAGTGATCAGCAGGAGCAGAATTATGAGGCATATCTGGGCGGAGAGGCTTTAAACTATGATAAGTCATCTCAGTTCAGTGAGCTGAACGAAGGAGTGGATTATTATATTCTTCTGGATGTGTCGGCATCCATTCCGGACAGCCAGTTTGCAAATATAAAAGATGGAATTATCAAATTCATTTCATCAAAAGGAGAGAATGATAAATGCATTCTTCTTACTTTTGGTGATGAGTCAGATATTGTTTTGAATGGTTCTGAGAATCCACAGGATGCGGCAGCAGTTGTTCAGAAACTTAAGAATGATGACATGGAAACAGTTTTGTTCCAGACCATCGTTCAGACAGCAGATATGATTGATCAGGCAGCACAGACAGAAGAGAAACGCCGTGTGATCATTACGATCACAGACGGAGAGGACTGTGTGACAGGAAAAGCAACTGCCAATGAGGCAATGAGTGAACTAAATCATAAAGGAATTCCCATGTATGCTGTTGCAGTAGATGTGGGGAAAGAAGAGTATATAAACAGTTTTGGAGAATTTGCGAGAAATACAGGTGGAACATTGAATATTTTCAATTCAGGGACCTGCCTGGATATTCTTAACCAGATTCGCAGTACTGTCCAGGACAGTTATGTGGCATTCTTTCACAGTGATACAAATATTGCGAGTAACACGAGAGAAGACCTGACAGTGAAATTTCTTGATCAGCAGGTAACAGATACAAAAGAAGTGATTCCAACAAGATGGATTCTGGATACGGAAGCTCCGACAGTAACAAAGTGGAAGAAGGAAAGCGACAAGGAATTAAAGATTACATTTTCAGAAAAGGTTTTGAATGCAGATAATCCGGCTGACTATAAAGTGGAAAGAGACGGCGAAGCGGTTGCTGTAGATTCAGTTTTTTATTCAGAAAAGAAAACTCCTTATGCAATTCTTACAGTTAAAGATAAGTTGTATAAGGGAAAATATCAGATAAAATTCTCCGGTATTACTGACTGTTCAATGGAGAAAAACAGTATTTCAAAAATGGAAAGTTTTGAACTGGACGGAGCCAGACCAGGAAAATCAACAGCTTTCTGGATGAGCTGGATCGCAGGAATTGCTGTTGCTGTGACTGCGGGAATTATAGTTGTTATCCTGGTTATTTACAGAAAAGTCAAAAAGAATAAAGGAGTCATCTATGTAGACGGAAAAGCTGCGCTGGCTTCCAATGTAGATGTGAAACAGCATGTTTCGGTAATAAATATTCCGCAGAAAACGGTAACATTTCTGCTTCGGAATCAGATTAATGGAAAATGTGAGCTGAAAGTCCCGATTAATGGAAGCGCCATGGCAGGAAGAAGTAAAGATTGTGATATTTATTTTGATGATCCGAAAATGTCACGTCAGCATTTTGCGCTGGAGACAGACGGAACGGATGTCTATATTACAGATCTGGAAAGCAGCAACGGAACATTTATCAATGGAGTACGCCTTGAAAAGCGAAGAAAATTGCTGCCAAATGATGAGATTGCTGCAGGAAATATCCAGGCTAAAATTGTCTGGTAAAGTAGAAAAGAAGGGGAGCGTATGGAACTGGATAATCTATGGAAAATCAGAACATATACAGTTACAGATCAGGGAACAAGAGAGTATCAGCAAGATGCTGCAAAAGCTGTAACGAATGGAAATATGGCTTTTGCGGTGCTCTGCGATGGAATGGGCGGTCTGAAACATGGCGAGATGGCAAGTGATCAGACAGTACAACATTTCCTGAGGGATTTGGAAGAGGCATGGCCGGTAAAGAATATCCCTGTTTTTCTCGAGGAAGAAGCCAGAAGGATGGATCGGATGGTGAGTTCTCTTACAGATATGGAACATCATAAACTGAATGCAGGAACAACGCTTGTATCAGCTGTTATCTGTGAGAACCATCTTTACTGGATGTCTGTAGGTGACAGCAGAATGTATATATTGCGGGATAAAAGTCTTATGCGTCTTACAAAAGATCATAATTATAAGACAATGCTGAAGGAAAGGTTAGATGCCGGAGAGATTGATATAGATTTTTATAATTCAGAAATTGGCAGAGGAGAAGCCCTGACTAGTTATCTTGGAATGGGAAACATAAGCCTGGTGGACAAAAATGAGTCACCTTTCATATTAAAAGAAGATGATATTCTCCTTTTGTGCAGTGATGGATTATATAAAACATTGACGGAAGAGCAGATTGAAGCAGTAGTCAGTGAAAGTGGCGGCAGTATTTCAATTGCCGGAGACAGACTATTAAAGACAGCAGGCAGATGGGGCAGAAATGGCCGGGATAATACTACGGTGATACTGCTGAAGATTAACAGCGAACGCAGATAATAGGGAGGAACATATATGCCGAAATGCATGAAATGTATGGAGGAATATAAGCAGGAAAATTTTTGTCCATACTGTGGCAGAAGGAGAGATGCAGACACTGTTTATATCGATCAGATTCCGGAAGAGACTATTCTCAACCGTCGTTTTATTATAGGAGAAGCAATAAGAAAAGACAGAATTGGCTTTCTTTATATTGCCTGGGATGCACTTCTGGAACAAAAGGTCTGGATCAGAGAATGGTTTCCGGTTAAGATGGCGGGTAGAAAACAGGGACAACTGCAGGTTGAAAGTGAGATTAACCGGACATTGTGGGACCAGCTGGAAGAAGAGTTTCTTGTAAATGCGGAGAAATTGCATAAGCAACAGGAAATTTTACAGCTGATTCCGGTTTATACATTTTTCAGGGAAAACAATACAGCATATTGCGTGATGGAACATATAAACGGTGTAACGTTGCGGGAAATTCTCAGAAAGAAAAATCCTCTTGAATTCCAGGTAGCGGAAGATATTATGAAGAAAATGGAGAGCGCGGTATCAGCTCTTCATCAGAGCGGAATCATTCACGGAAATCTTACACCGGATAATGTAATGTTATGTCATGATGGAAATTTAAAATTGCTTGATCCTTCATGGACAGGTGCGGCAATGAATGAAGTACGAAATGCTGTTTTTTGGAGCAGGTATGTACCTGTTTCATACAAAAAAGCACCGTTTCAGAAAAGTGCAGATACAGATAAATTCAGTATGGCTGCCATTTTTTACAGGATGATAACAGGGGAAGAACCATATGGCGTCCTGAAAGAAACAATAAAACAAAAACTGCCGTCTGTATCGGATTACGGAATTGTTATTCCGAAACAGATAGAGAAACAAATTATGAAAGACATAGGAGAGGATGCGAAAACAGAAAAAGGGTTATTGAGCTTTTTTCATAAATTTTAAGTGAGGGAGAGGATATGAGAGAAAAAGTTTTTATTTCTGTGATTGACCCGGAAGGCAGAATAAATAAAAGTGAAATATCTGTCCGGAATGCCCGGACGATCAGTCTTGGAAGAGAACTGGGGGCAAACACAGTGATGCTTCCATTTCGGTTTGTATCAGCGAAACATGGAGAGATCACTTTTGAAGGGCAGAAAATTTATTACAGAGATCTGAACAGCAGTAACGGAACTGTTGTAGAATCAGCCGGACTGAGAGGATATCTTCATCAGACATCAAGAAGAATAGAACTTCAGGACGGAGCATTGCTGAGAATATCAGGGACTTCTGAAAATGATTCGATTACGATACTTTTTGATACAGAACAGGGTGAGGAGACCTGGAAAAGGATTCCTGTTGGAAAAGCACCTCTGACGATTGGCCGAAGCAGTAAAAATGATGTAGTGCTTAACAGCAGTAATGTATCCAGGCAGCATGCAGTCATACAGGAAGAAAACGGTAAATGTGTGATACATAATCTTAAAAGTACGAATGGACTTCTTGTTAATGGACGGGGAGTACAGGAATCTGCTGTCCTGAAGAATCAGGACGAAATACAGATACTTGATTATCGTATGATCTTTGCAGAGAAATTTCTTTTGTTTAAGACTGTAGCCAGGGGTGTGGCTCTTGAGACACGTAACCTTCATAAGGTAGTTGGAAAGCAGAGAAAAGTAATACTTAATCATGTTAACTGTCAGATTGAGAGTAATGAATTCGTAGCAATCATAGGCGGTTCCGGAGCGGGAAAAACAACATTAATGAATGCAATGAGCGGATTTGACAAAGACGTTCAGGGTGCAGTTTTCCTCAATGGAGTTAATTTAAGGGAGAATTTTCAGCATCTGAAAAGTATTATTGGTTATGTTCCCCAGCAGGATATCATATACGAGAATCTTACATTGCGCAAAATGCTTTATTATACAGCAAAGCTGAAGATGTCAACAGATACTACCAAAGAAGAAATTGATGCGAAGATTGAAGAAGTTCTGGATATGGTAGAGCTAAAGGAACATGAAAATACCTATATACGAAAAATGTCAGGCGGTCAGAAAAAGCGTGCCAGCATTGCAGTAGAACTTCTGGCAGATCCGAAGCTGTTTTTCCTTGATGAACCGACATCAGGTCTGGATCCAGGGACAGAGAAGAATCTGATGACCATTTTAAGTAAATTATCCAAAACAAAGGATAAGACAATTATTATGGTTACTCATACGACCCAGAGCCTGGATATGTGTGATAAGATTATATTTATGGGACCGGGCGGCCGTTTGTGTTTTGTGGGAACAGCACAGCAGGCATTGATGTTTTTCCAGACGGACAGTCTGGTAAATGTTTACAATATTATAGCAAAAGATCCGAAATTCTGGGAAGAACAATTTGCACACTGTGTTGAAGCTGAGGAATCTCTGGAACCGGAAAGAGAAGGAAAATCGGAATTAAAGGAGAGAAAAACATCCGGATTGCGTCAGCTTCTGTATTTAAGTCTGAGATATGCAGAATTAATAAAGAATGATCTTCCGAAATTGTTGCTGACATTTTTACAGCCTGTCCTGATAGGATTTCTGCTATATATAGTTTCCGAAGATGATATCTTTGACATATATGAATCTACGAAATCAATGCTGTTTGCATTGAGCTGTTCGGGAATCTGGATGGGACTTTTTAATTCTATTCAGGAAATTTGCAAAGAACGAGTGATCATAAAAAGAGAGTATATGGCTAATCTGAAGCTTCCGGTATATATTCTTTCGAAGTTTATCATCCAGGCACTGCTGGGACTGCTCCAGAGTATTTTACTGACAGCAGTTTTCCTTGTAACTGTGGGGAAATCTCATTCGGGAATCTTTTTTGATTCTTTTTATCTGGAGGTATTTCTTACAGTATGGCTGACTGTACTTGCATCTATGGCAATGGGATTTATCGTATCATCTGTTGTAAAGACCGGAGACAAGGCAATGGCTGTAGCACCATTTATTCTGATCGTACAGCTTTTATTCTCAGGAATCCTGTTTGATTTAGAGGGAGCGGGAGAATGGATTTCCTATCTTACCGTGAGCAGATGGTCTGTAGAATCACTTGGAAGTATTGTGGATCTTAATGGAATGCAGCTTCGTATGCAGGAGCAGTTCCCTACTCTGGAACATGCAGCAGAAGATTTTTTTGAATGTACAAAGGGACACCTGCTGCAGTCATGGGGAATACTTCTTGCTATGACAGTGGTCTTTTCTGTGATCAGTGTTATTTTGCTTCGCAATGTAGCAAAGGACAGCAGATAAACATAAACAGGCAGAGCCAAAAAGATACAAATAAAAGGGAGGAGACAGCAAATGGAAAGGAAAAAAGAAGACAGATCATTTTGGGTTTATATTGGACTATCACTGGTAACATGCGGAATATATGGAATTATATTCATGTGGAATTTTATTAAAGATCTGAATGAGGTAAGTTCAGCAAAGGATCCGGATGGATGGAAATCTCCGAATTATATTGTTCTTGTATTGCTGACAGCAGTCACCTGTGGATTTTACATATTATACTGGATTTATAAAGTGGGTAATACCATACAGCGAGCAGGTGAAGATTACGATGTACGAATCGATGAAAACGGAACAACACTTCTTCTGTGGACATTGTTGGGAGGATGGGTTTGCGGACTTGGCGTTTTCGTTACCTATCATTTAATGTTCAAAAACATGAATAAGATATGCTGTAAATATAATGAAGAATTTATTGATAATGGTGTACGTATTCAGGAAAATTCTTATCAGCACGACAGATCTTATGAAAATAAGCCTGACAATTCACAGACAGCGCCACGGAATATTCAGGCAGAGCCAAAAGATATTATGCAGACACAGGGAGGATTGACAATCGGAATGGAACATGGTGTCCTTGTCTGCACAAAAGGAAGTATGAAAGGCGCAGAAATAGCTGTACTGGATAATGAAATGGTAACAATAGGACGGGATGGAGCGGTAAGTAATCTTATTCTCCCTGACAGAGATATCAGCAGACGTCATTGTACTGTTCAGTTTAATGCAGGTGAAAACTGCTATTATGTAACAGATTATTCTTCTTTCGGAACCAGGATGAATGGTTCAATTCCACTGGAGAAAGAAGTTACTACAAGGTGTTTGAGAGGAACCAGAATCGTACTTGGACAGGGAAATAATGAATTCCTTTTACAGTAAACTCAATTTTGTTTCCAATCAGTAGCATATAAATTATGTGATGGTGTTAAAATTTGAGCAGTTCTTATAAAATACATAATAATAAAATATAGAAAATCGGAGGATTAGATTATGAATTTACAGAAATGTGGAAACGGACATTTTTATGATGCAGATAAATTTCAGACATGCCCTCATTGTCAGCAGCTGAGTGATGATCAGAAAACAGTTGGAATGACAATGCCGAATGAACAGTCTCCTGTAACACCGACAATGCCGCAGCAGCCATTGGGATATACAGGCGGGAATGTTCCGAATGATGATCAGAAAACAGTTGGAATTTTTCAGCATGGTATTTCCGGAAACAAAGGTACACAGCCTGTTGTAGGATGGCTTGTAGGAATTGAAGGAGAGTGTATAGGACAGAGTTTCCAGCTCAGAGAGGGCAAGAATTTTGTCGGACGTGGAGAAGACATGGATGTAGTGATCAGAGGTGACATGGCAGTTGCAAGAAAACGCCATGCATGCGTGATCTTTGAGCCGCGTGCAGGAATTTTTTATGCGCAGCCGGGAGAATCACACGAACTGTTCTATCTGAATGACAATGTTGTATTAAACAGTGAAATTCTGAAGAGTCATGATGTGATCACTTTGGGAGAGACAAGTCTTATGTTTATTCCTCTGTGCGGACCGGATTTCAGCTGGGATACTTATAAGAAAAAAGATGTAAAATAGATCAGGCAGGTCGGAGGAGTAAATGAAGATAGAAAATTTATGCATAAACTGCATGATGGAAAAAGCCAGTCCGGGAGGAAAATGTGAACATTGCGGATTTGATCCTTCAACGGCTGTCATACCACCGCATCATCTTGCGCCATTTGTAATACTTGCAGGTAAATATCTGGTAGGAAAGGCTATTGGTGAGGGTGGATTTGGTATTACATATATTGGCATGGACCTGAATCTGGAAATGCGTGTTGCAATCAAAGAATATTATCCAAACGGCTGTGCGATACGAGATACCAGCGGCAACAGCTGTACTGTTCAGTCGTATTCGGGAGAAGCACAGACATTTTTTGAAACAGGAAGAGAAAAGTTCATTAATGAAGCAAAAATTCTTGCAAAGTGTATTGATCTTCCAGAGATAGTTACAGTAAAGGACTTTTTTAAGGAAAATCATACAGCATATATTGTAATGGAATACCTGGACGGTCAGACTCTAAAGGAATATTTAAAGGACAGAGGCGGAAGAATTTCTGTTAAAGAAACCCTGCAGATGATGAAGCCTTTGATCAGATCTCTGGGACAGGTTCATAAAATGAATTTGATCCACCGGGATATCAGTCCTGATAATATTATGATCACGAAAGATCAGTCTGTGAAAATACTTGATTTTGGAGGAGCAAGAGATTTTGTTTCTTCCGGCGGCAGAAGTTTGTCGATCATGCTGAAGCCGGGATATGCACCTGAAGAACAGTACCGTACTCATGGAGAGCAGGGACCATGGACAGACGTATATGCATTATGTGCAACAATGTATCGATGCATTACGGGACAGATACCGCCGGAATCTATGGAACGTACATATCAGGATCAGCTGAAGCCAATTTCGGATTTTCAGCAGGATTGTCCGGCGGAAGTAGAATATGTGATTCAAAAAGGTCTTGGTGTATACAAAAATGAGCGCTGGCAGTCAATGGAGGAACTTTATGAAAGTCTGTATAGTGGACAGACAGTTACAAAAGAGGAACCTTCTCCGACACAGAATAATCACACCGCAAAGGAAAACCCGCATGTAAAAAATATGCAGTATTATCCACGGAAAGATTCTGAAAAAGAAAACGGGATACTGCCGGTTATAGTTGTTGTACTAGGCGTGATTTTGCTTGTGCTGCTGGCAGTGTTTGGTGTGAAATATTATAATTTAAAGTATAAGGATCAGTCTGATTCTACAGAGAAAACGGCACAGATATCGTCTGATCTTGCTACAATACCAACAGAAATTCAGATGGCAGCGGCTGATCCGGAAAATGAGAAACTGGCAGATGATGAGTTTTCGGATACAGAACAATATATTCATAGCTGTATGGAGATGCAAAAAAGGAGAGAAGTATGAATTGTCCTAAATGTGGCTCACCTGTGGGCAGAAATGATGAATACTGCGGAAGTTGCGGACATCATCTGACGCATAATGCAAGTGCATCAGGGGGACAGAAACCCAATAATAAGAAATCAGGCCTTTTGATTGTTACGATTATTTTAGAAATTATAGCTATTATAGCTGTCACGGCTGCAATCTTTTTTGGATTCTCCGATAAAAAAGATACGGATTCAGGTAAAGTGGCGGTAAACCATTCTCCGGATAATAAACAGTCTTCTGGAAAAATATCAGATCCTGAAGAAACATCAGAGCCTGCAGAACCAGCACCGGAATTAGAAGTTACACAGGAGCCTGAAACATCAGAAGCACGTCTGCTTGATGATGCAGATATATTAAATGATGTGAAATCATCATATATAAGAATTACTCAGAAACATATAATAAAGGCCAGTGCATCAACTACGATTGAACAGGAGCTTGTTGTTAATGATCCGATATTTGTATTTGACAATAATGATACAACAAACTGGCAGGAAGGTGCTCCGGGACCTGGTATTGGAGAGCATATAGATTTTGATTTTGATAAATCCTACCCTGTAAAATACATGACATTTAAACTTGGAAACTGGAAATCCGATGAATACTATAATGGAAATTACAGACCAAAAACTTTAGAGATCAGTTCAGGAAATAACGACTGGATAATAACATTTGCCGATGAGAAACAGGAATTTCTGGTTGAGCTGGATCCGGAAGCAGACATAAGCAGTTTAACAATCACCATTCTGGATGTATACAGTGATCATATGGAATGGGAGGATACACCGATTACGGATATTGGCCTTTGGTGTGAACGATCATGAACATTTACAGGAGGAGTGATATAAAATGTACTGCCCTAATTGTGGTAATAAATTAAACGATAATGATAAATTCTGCACAAAGTGTGGATTTAATATGAAAGAAGAGGAATCAGAACATAAACTTCCTCTGGGGCCGGTCATTGTTATTATTGTTGCAGTTATGGCAATTGCAGTATCCGGAATATTTATGTTTAATCAGTGGCAGAAGTCTGAAAAGAATTCGGAAACGGTCAGCAACAGCAAAGAAGAAAAACAGCAGAAAAAGGATTTGAAAGTAGAAAATACGCCGGCAGCTACAGATACGCCTGTACCGGCCAATACACCGACACCTATACCAGTCAGTACACCTACACCGATACCCACCGACACGCCGGTACCGATACAGCAGGATGCACCAGTATCAGAAAGCGCACCTTCTGTGGAGAATACGCCGGAACAGATAACAAGATCAAATTTGTATCAGCAGGCACAGACAGAAATTGCATTGATAGAGGTGAGGGATGCTCAGCTTAACAGTAATCTGGCCTATGAATCCCAGGCGGAAATGAATCAGGATAGTGGAGAGTTGTATACCATTTGGGATGATGAGTTAAACGTAATCTGGGGATATCTGAAACAGAGTCTGGATTCGGCATCTATGGATGCACTTACACAGGATGAGATAAACTGGATCAGCACAAAAGAACAGGCGATGAATGAGGCTGAGGCAGAGTTTGCAGGAGGCACTATGGCTATTGCAAACAGAAATATGAAAGGTTATGAAATGACGAAAGCGCGTGTATATGAACTGGCAAATATGCTTCCGTAAAAGATATCAGAAACAGTGTTTATAATTATTTTAGAAATTCGACAAAAAATAGGACTGGACAAATCAATTGTCCGGTCCTATAATAATATTCACCAGAGTTCTTCTGGTAATTCAATCCCGTCAGTTCGGCGGTAAATTCCACTTATATATTTAAATAAAAAACAAAAGAAGAAATTAAAAATGAAATGATAAAAATTCATAAGACCGGGAGGTGATATGATATGTATTTTTTCACCTTTTTCCTGTAGCAGCAGCCGGGGTGGCTATGATCATGGACATCCGTACTGCGAAGATCGATAATGGATGGATTCTATTTTCCATGTTTCTGGGACTGCTTGGCTGTATCTGGCAAAAGGGAATTACTGAAATAGGCCGTTTTGCTATGGGAAGCGTAATACCTCTGTGTCTTGTCATTCTGTTTATTTTCGGAATGATAGGTGCAGGAGATATTAAATTGTTTTGTGCACTGGGAGGTGTGATGGGTCCCGGAGCTATTTTGAAATGTATTCTGTTTTCTTTTCTGACAGGTGCATGTATTGCATCTGTGCTTCTGATCATCAATCGCAATTTCTGCGAACGAATCCTTTACTTTATCAAATATATTCAGAATACGGTCAGTACAGGGAACATTACGTCTTATCGCAGAAAAGACATTTCCGCTCCGGAGAATTTCCATTTTACGATTCCTGTTTTTATAAGTGTGCTGTTATATGCAGGAGGTATCTATTGAAAAGAAATATTTTTGCAGTATGTGATCTGGAAGTGGATTATGCGCTGAACTTTATGGATTACCTGAATCAGAAAAAGAATATTCCGTTTGAGATACAGGCATTTACAACCGTAGAGAACCTGATCGCTTATGGGAAACATACACATATAGAGTTGCTGTTGATTTCCGGACGGGCCATGTGTCGTGAGGTTCGGGAAATGGATATCGGTAAGATCATTATTCTGTCGGAAGGAGTACATCCTCCGGAACTGGACCAATATCCAAGTGTGTATAAATATCAGTCTTCTTCTGATGTACTCCGGGAAGTGATGGCATGTTATGGTGCCGAAAAAAAGGCGACATCAGATCGACTGGCGGTATTAAAAAAGGCAACAGAGGTTATAGGTGTATTTTCTCCTCTGGGACGTTGTCTGAAAACCTCGTTTGCATTAACACTTGGACAGATACTTGCCAGAGACAGAGCTGTTCTTTATCTGAATTTAGAAGAGTATTCCGGATTTGAAGAACTTATGGGCAGAGGCTTTGACCATAATCTAAGTGATCTTCTTTATTATGTAAGGCAGGATAATCAGAATCTTTTATATAAGATGAACAGTATGATACAGACGATCAATAATCTGGATTATATTCCGCCTGTGCAGATGCCTGCAGACATCCGCACAACAGCCTGGCAGGACTGGGAACGGCTTTTGCAGATGATTATGTATGACAGTTCTTATGAAGTGATAGTACTGGATATTGGATGTGGGATTGATGAAAATTTTCAGCTTCTTGATCTGTGTAAGAAAATCTATATGCCCGTATTGTCTGATGCAGTTTCTCAGTGTAAGATCGCTCAGTTTGAGAATCTGGTCCGGATCTGGGATTATCCCCGGATACTTGAAAAGACAGAAAAAATAAGTCCTCCTTTTCATATGGCAACCTGTCCTTCTCCGGCATATATAGAGCAGCTGATGTGGAGTGAACTGGGAGACTATGTAAGGAATCTTCTGAGAAAAGAGAATCAGAAGAAAGAAGTCTGAAAAGGGTTCTGGAAGTTGGAATTTCGAAAGGGAAAAGGGATGAATAAAGATGTATTTGGGAGACTACGTCAGATGTTGATGAAAGAACTGGATCTTTCAAGAGAACTGTCAGATAAGGAAATTCTTGATGTAATTGATGGATTGATTCTGGATCAGATAAAGGATGTTCGTCTTGCACTGAGAGAAAAAGTACAGCTTCGGCAGGAATTGTTTTATTCTGTTCGTAAACTGGATGTGCTGCAGGAACTGGTGGACGATGAGACAGTTACAGAAATAATGGTTAACGGCCCGGATACGATTTTTGTGGAACGGGACGGCAGACTGACCAGATGGCATAAAAGTTTTACATCTGCTGAGAAACTGGAGGATGTAATCCAGCAGATCGTGGGAAAATGTAACCGTGTGATCAATGAATCCATGCCGATAGTAGATGCCAGGCTGGAAAACGGTTCCAGGGTGAATGCGGTAATTTATCCGGTTGCGTTAAATGGTCCGATCCTTACAATAAGGCGTTTCCCGGAACACCCTATTACAATGGAGAAACTGATCGCTTTGGGAAGTATCACGCAGGAATGCGCAGAGTTTCTGCAGAAGCTTGTAAAAGCGAGATATTCGATGGTTATAGGCGGTGGAACCGGAAGCGGCAAGACTACATTTCTGGCAGCCATGTCAGAATATATTCCCAAAGATGAAAGACTGATCACAATTGAAGACAATGCAGAGCTTCGCATCAGGGGAATAGATAATCTGGTCCGTCTGGAGGCCAAAATGGCAAATATGGAGGGTGCAGTATCGGTTACGATCAGAGACCTTATCAAATCTGCACTTCGAATGCGTCCGGACAGAATTATAGTGGGAGAAGTCAGAGGCGGAGAGGCAATGGATATGCTTCAGGCATTGAATACCGGGCATGAAGGGTCGCTGTCTACTGCCCATGCCAATTCTGCCAGAGACATGTTATCCCGACTGGAAACAATGGTTCTGATGGGAGTAGATCTTCCGCTGGAAGCTATTCGAAGGCAGATCGCATCCGGGGTGGATATCTTGGTACATCTGGGAAGGATGAGGGACAAATCGAGAAAATTGCTGGAGGTAACTGAAGTGTGTGGGTTTGAAAACGGAGAAATCCGTATTAGGCCATTGTATCAATGGCAGGAGGGAAAAGGTCTGATAAAGACAGCACCTCTCCTGCATGTGGAAAAACTGGAAAGAGCAGGGATTGAATTATGAAAGGAAAAGTTAAAGAACAGCTTTATTTAAAACAAGATTATGATCATTACCGTTTTACAGTTAAGGAATTTTTAAAATATACAGGACAGGCGCTGGTGCTTTGTGTTGTGGCCGATTATCTTTTTTACAAAAGTATATGGGTATTGATTTTTATTCTTCCTTTTTCTGCTTTTTATTTGAAATGGCAGCAGGAGCAGCTGATCAGAGAAAGAAGAAAAAAACTCAATTATCAGTTTAAGGATGCACTGACTTCTTTGAGTGTTGCAGTCCAGGCTGGGTATTCTGTAGAGAGTGCAGTAAAAACCTGCGTCCGGGATCTGGAACGATTATATGGAAAAGGAACAGATATTGTAGAGGAGTTTCGTTATATTGAAAACCAGCAGCATATCAGTGTTCCTCTGGAGGAATTGTTTATGGATCTTGGGGAAAGAAGCCAGGTTGAGGATATCGAGAACTTTGCATCAGTGTTTTATACTGCCAAACGTACAGGAGGTGATATGAACCGGGTTATCCAGAAGGTAGCACGTATGCTTGGAGATAAGATTGATGTTAAAAAAGAGATAGAAGCTACGCTGGCAGCAAAGAAATCAGAGCAGATGATCATGAGTCTTATGCCAGCAGGAATCATCATGTATTTACAGATGACTTCACCGGGCTTCTTAAGTGTTCTTTATGGAAATCCTTTTGGAATTGCAGCTATGAGTATCTGTCTTGTGATTTATGCTACAGCATACTGGCTTGGCAGAAAAATTGTAGATATTGAGGTGTGACAATATAAATGTGGGTACACGTTGTCATTTTTATCATGATTCTGTGTGCATTGGCCGGCTGGAAGAAAGGATGGATTCCGTCTTCCGGAATTGGAGGAAAAGATGGAATCAGATTATTTGCAGCAGTGGCATTATCCGGGAATCTGCTTGGCATGATCCTTACAGCAGGAAACGGCGGACAGGTATATTCTCAGGGGTATCGTCTGGAAAAGGAAGATACAGGATCATATGAAAAGGAATTTAAGGTATCCGTGGATGGAGAAAAATCAGTGTCCATGTATATTCAGGTACCTGAAAAAGAACAGGAAGAGCAGGAGAAACCAAAACAGAATAAGAAACTGACAAGAGAGGAGCAGGCGCAGAAAGATATTGCAGAAGCAGTGGCCCGGTATAATGAGCAGAGAAATGATCCGGATTATTATTATCTTCCGGACAGGCTGGATGGAAAAAACGTACAGTGGGAAAGCCCTGCAGATACATCAGGAATGCTTCTGACAGGATTGTTTCTTATTGCTGCGATGGTAATTCTTGTAATGAAAGGAAGAGAAGAACAGGTTCAGCTTCAGAAACGTTATGAGGAACTTCTCATGGATTATCCCGGACTGATCATGAAATTTACGCTTCTTGTTCAGGCGGGGATGACAGTAAGAAAGGCATTTCAGAAAATTTCGCTGGATTACAGCAGAAAGAAGAAACAAAAGTCGAGACCTGCGTATGATGAAGTGCGGATCATCTGTTATGAAATGGAAAGTGGAGTTTCTGAAAGCGAAGCGTACAGAAGATTTGGAGAGAGATGTGGTCAGTCAAAATACAAAACTTTTGCCACACTTCTTATTCAGAATCTTCAGAAAGGCAGCAGACAGATGGCAGATATGCTGGAGAGAGAATCTATGGAAGCATGGGAAGAACGCAAGCGAAAAGCGCGCGTACTTGGAGAAGCCGCTGCTACAAAACTCTTGATTCCTATGATCATGATGTTGCTTGTTGTAATGGCAATTGTTATGATTCCTGCTTTTCTGGCTTTTTATGGAGGAACCTGAAAAATTATATTATATAAAGTTGGATATACGGAGGAGATGAAACAATTGATACAAAAAATAAAAAAACAGAATGGACTGATACGAAAATTTGTTGAGGAAGAAGATGCTGTAGGGGTTGTGGAAATTATTTTGATTCTTGTGGTTTTAATTGGACTTGTCATTATTTTTAAGGAACAGCTGACTCAATTGGTACAGAGTATTCTTTCTAAAATTGCAAAGCAAAGTAATTCCATCTGACACAAGCAAGTTCCCAGCTGTTGCTTATTGCTGTTGCAATTGAAGCAGGGAACTTACCTGATCTGGTTAAATAACATTACAGTAAAAAGAAGGAGGTGTATTTCCTGCATGAGATGTCATAAAGAAGGAAGGGGAAGTATTACAGTATTTCTGGCATTGATATTCAGTCTGCTTTTGTCTCTTGTGTGTACAAGCATAGAATCTGTAAGGATGGCATCTGCCAGAACGCAAATTCTCAATAGCATGGACATCGGGCTGTACTCGGTGTTTGGACAATATGACAGGAAACTTCTGGAAGACTATGATCTGTTTGCACTTGATGGTTCTGTGGGAGGCGGTCAGCTGAATCTTGCGAAGATCTGTGATATTCTGGAATCCTATATGAAACCTGTACTTAAACAGAACAGTCAGAAACTTATTCTGAAGCAGAGCGGGCTTACCGGATATCGTCTTCTGACAGATGACAATGGAGAAGTTTTTTATCAGCAGATCGTGCAGTATATGCAGGAAACTCTTGGCAGTCAGGGAGTACAGATCCTTCTTAACAGAATGTCGGATCGTGAGAGGAAAACAGAAGAAGCAGATCTGAAAGCAAGTCAGGCGGAGGCAGGAGGTTCTATTGAACGGTATGATTCAGAAATGAATCAGGCCTCGCAGAGAAGTCAGCAGGCAGCTGAGGAAATAGCAAAAAATCAACAACAGGGAGAACAGTTTGGAAGCGGTACAACACAGCCTGAACCTGTACAGAAACCTGCAGATAATCCTATAACAGTGATAAAAAGGATTATGAAAATGGGAGTACTGGAGCTTGTTCTGCCATCCGGCAAAGGTTTATCCACACATGAGATCAGCAGAGGTGCATTGGTTTCGGGAAGACAGCTGCAGCAGGGAATGAAAATGCCGGATGGAGTAACAGCGGAAAATAGCTATATATCCGAAATTCTATATCAACAATACCTTATGAATCATCTGGGAAATTATATAAATCCGTCTGCAGAGGGACTGGCATATCAGATGGAATATGTTTTTGCAGGAAAAGATAATGATATAGATAACCTTAAAGCGGTGGCTTCAAAGCTTTTGTTTATCAGAGAAGGGGTAAATTTTGCCAGCCTTATGGCTGACAGTACGAAACGGGCAGAAGCACAGGCGCTGTCAACTGCGATTGCAGCGGGATTTCTGATTCCTCCGGCAGCAATAGTCATAGAAACAGCACTGCTTTTGTGCTGGGCATTTGCTGAGAGTGTATTGGATGTGAGAGAACTTTTTGCAGGAGGAAAGATTCCTCTTGTTAAGACTTCGGCAGATTGGCAGATTTCGTTATCAAATCTTGGAAATCTGATGGAAGGGCTGGATTCTATGAGGAGAACTGATGATCATGGAATGTCATATGAAGATTATATTCAGGTACTGGTATTATCTGTTTCAAAGGCGAAAAAAGTCGTGAGAGGTATGGACATGATTGAAGATTCGATAAGGAAAAAAGGCCGGCCATATTTTAATATGGATTCCTGTATTGTGGCAATGGAAGCCTTCGCAGATGTGAAAGCGAATAAGAAAAAGGAATTTCATGTAATACGTCAGTATTGTTATGAAGGATCTGCCAGATGAAAATCAGAAAAGAGGTGTGAAAAGATGCTTTTACAGAAGAAAAACAAAAGCATAATGGAAATCAGAAAAAAAGATAAAAAAATATATGAAAGGGGAAACTGCTCTCTAAAGTTTTTTTTAACCTTTTTATCCCCGAAAAGAAGGAAAGAAAATTCATTAGCAGATTTGCAAAAAACTTCCAGAAGAAATTCTTCTGTAAAAGTATCTTTTGACACCTCTTTTTGGAAAAAGGGAAGTCTGGCAGTGGAAACGGCATTTATTCTTCCACTGTTTTTCCTGGGAATGGTAACATTGATATCTTTTATGAATATTTATAAATTGCAGACAGAGCATCTGACTGCTTTATGCACCAGAGCAAAACAAACAGGAATGTATGCCTATATTGCAGGAAACAGTAACGTAGAGAATATCACACTGCCGGATATATATACATATCAGCCATTTGGCGGACTGATACCGCTTTCCAGGGTAGTGGTTTATAACCATGTGAAGGTTCATGCGTGGACAGGAACGGAATTTCCTGATAATGAAGGAGCGCAGAGTGAAATGGAACAAATGGTATATATAACAGAATCGGGTAATGTTTACCATAGAAATCCCGGATGCAGTTACCTTAATGTTTCATTGAAACAGATTCCTGGAAGTTCTGTAGGAAATCATTATTCTGCCTGTGAGACCTGCAGCAGAAACCAGAAACCTGCAGGAGTAGTATATGTGACAGAGCAGGGAAACAGATATCATAATGTGGAAACTTGCAGTGGACTGAAACGGACGGTAAAACTGGTAAAGGCATCATCCATTTCAGATATGGGAGCTTGCAGCAGATGCGGATAAAAAGGAAGCAAATATGGAGATGGACAGTATAAAAGAAATTTGTGTGGTGGTTTTTCTGGGTGTAAATTCATGGATCGATATTAGAAAGAGACAGGTCTCACTGTTACTCATTGGGATATTCACAGTATGTGGAGTTATATGGACTATATACGGTAAAGAGTCAGTATTGGATGTTTTGTTATGTGCAGGAACAGGGCTGATAGTTGTAGAAGTCAGTATTCTTACAGAAGGAGCAGTAGGAATGGGAGATGGATGGCTCATTATGGCATTGGGAACAGTGGTGGGGCCGGCAGAATTTTTTACTATGATATTTACTGCATTTATGTGCAGTGCCATATATGCAGGAGTTATGCTCATGATATTTCGAAAGAAGGGGTATACAGAGATACCATTTGTGCCTTTTTTACTGTTGGGTTATCTGGGAGGAATTTTGATATGAGAGAAAAGTGTAATATTGAAAAAGATATCTGTCAAACTACTAACAGAACTGTCAATAAGGGAAGTCTGACAGTAGAAACTGCCTGCGTTATGCCGTTGATTTTGTTCACACTTCTTGGGCTTATTTATCTGAATTTTTTTGTACATAACAGAGCATGGCTTACAGCTGCAGCGTATGAGTCTGCAGTAAGCGGAAGTATGGAAGGAGTTAGAAAGAACGGACAGGTGTATGATACGGCAAGGATGCGAAGCGAAGAACTTGGAAATACGGGATTTTTCGGAGCGGAAAATCTTAGCACACAGACCAATGTAGGAAAACAGGTGCAGGTAACGTATGACCTGGATACGATTTCTTCGTATGGAAATTTGAACTGGCATTTAAGGACGGAAGGGACTTCCGGTATTATAAATCCTGTGAAACATATCCGAAAAATAAGAGCTGCGTCAGCTATTCTAAAGGAAATGGGGGATTGATATGCGGAGTGAATATAAACGAGATATGAATCATAATTATCTGATCCTTTACGGAGAAGATGAAATAAATACGGATTCTTATCAGGTAAGAATGCTGGTGGGAAATGTGGTCCCGTCTATTCTAAAATGCAGGATACAGGGAATGGACGGGAAATTTCGAGTCTATTTTGATATTACATCTAAACAGGTATTGAGTGCTTTATACGAACAGAGAAAGATGACAATTGAAGATCTCAGACTGATTTTTGGAGGGTTTGTTAAAGCCATGGAAGATGCTGCAGAATATCTTCTGAATCCCGGGCAGTTTATTATGTCGCCGGAATATATTTATATGGATGTCGAAAAAGAACAGATTTATTTCTGCATGATGCCCGGATATGAGAAAGATATAAAAGAGCAGTTTCAGAACCTGACAGAATATATTCTTCCCAAGATTGATCATGAGGATGGACAGGCTGTGATTTTGGGGTATGGAGTATATAAACGTGCAATGGAGGACAGCTTTCACCTGGAACAGATTAAAGAAGAACTTTATAAGAATCAGGAATGGACTGCTGATATTAAAAAGACGGGAAAAGCAGAAGATCTGGAAAACAGGGAGGAAGAACAGGAGAATTTTTATGAGTCGGAAGACCTGGCTGCGGATGAAGATGTTTCGGATAATTTTGTAAGAGACGAAGCGACGACAGATTCTCCGGGGATTCTGAAGAGAAGCTGCGTTATTGTGCTGGCGTTCATTCTGTTGTGTGCAATTACTGCCGCTACGCTTCTGGGATATTTGCCATATATGGAAACAGGAGCTGTTTTTGGATTTGTGATCGTATCAGCGGGATGCACCATGGTTCTTATGCATGTGATAAAAAAGAAAAAATCATCAGGAGCTCTACAATCGCAAAAATTAAAAGAAAATAAGGAGAAACATCAGAAAACACAATGGAAAGCGTCGGAAAGTGATATACCAGAACAGGAAATACAAAGAAACAGAATGTCAGAATCGGTAACATCAGAAGAACATCTGTGTAAGTCAGAAAATATATCAAAAAATGCAGATCAGAAAATTTCAGAAAAATTGCTGCAGAAACAGATATATCCGGATTATGGGGAAACAACCGTACTGTCTGCAGGAGCAGTGTCCGGTCCGGCAAGTCTGGTAAGCAGAGAACCAGGGGAACTGGCACCTATTTATCTGAATGAAGATCTTACAGTAATAGGAAAGATGGAGAACGCCTGTGATGCAGTGATCAGTCTTCCTACTGTAAGCCGCATTCACGCAAAAATCAGAAAAAGAGAAGATGATTATTACCTTACAGATATGAATTCCAGAAATGGAACTGTTGTAAATGGAAGACTTCTTCTTCCTGATGAGGAATACCGTCTGGAACCCGAGGATGAAGTGGATTTTGCACAGGCCAGATACATATTTTTGGCATAAATACTTTGAAAAAATACAAGATGTCTGATACAATTAATAAAAGCGATTCAGGAAAATGCTTCCAGATTATTCTGAACAATTTTTCGGAGTTTGCTGAAGATGATTATGTATATAAATACAACAGAACACAACAAAGAAAAAAGCAGAAAAGAGGTAAATATTGGAAGAACTAAAAAAAGAGCCTGTTACGGTGTTTCTTATTCTGGTTAATCTTCTGGTCTTTACAATAGTAGAGCTGACCGGAGGTTCAGATGATACCATGCATATGCTTCGATGTGGAGCTGCTTATACACCAATGATCATGCAGGGAGAATACTACAGGATTTTTACGAGTATGTTCCTGCATTTCGGCCCTCAGCATCTGGGAAATAATATGCTGGTACTGTTTGTGCTTGGCGGAAGGCTGGAGCGTACTACGGGAAAGCTGAAGTATCTCCTGATTTATATTCTGGGAGGAATGGGAGGAAATCTCATGTGTGTATTTCTGGAATTAAACAACAGGGACTTTGCTGTATCCGCAGGTGCTTCAGGTGCTGTGTTTGCAGTAATGGGAGCCATGATCTATGCAGTGATCAGAGGGAGAGGACACATTGAGGATCTTTCCGCCCGTCAGGTGTTTATTATGGCAGCATTTTCACTTTATTTTGGATTTACCAGTGAAGGTGTGGATAATACGGCACATGTCGGAGGTCTTATCTGTGGATTTATACTGGCAGTTTTGCTTTACCATCCGTCACATCGCAAAGCTGTATCGGCCGAATTCTGATATATGTCAGAGAAGTTCAGAGTCGGGACAATGCTTCATACAAGCTACGGTTTTACTGTATTGTTCAGATAAATACAGAAGGTGGAGCCCTGTCCCGGTACACTGGAAACCTTGAGCTGACCGTGATGGGCGTTGATGATTTCGGAAGTTACAGCAAGTCCCAGCCCTGTTCCATCAGATTTATATGTAATAAACGGGCGGAAGATATTGCTGATCTGTTCTTTAGTCATTCCGCAGCCGTTATCCTGTACGGAAATGCAGATGCCGGAATCTGTCTGACAGAGAGCTACGGTAATTTTTCCTCTGGTATGATCGATTGCTTCGCAGGAATTTCTTATCAGATTAAATATAACCTGACGCATTTTAATACGGTCCAGAAGTACATTGCCGGAGATATCTTCTATATGTGTTTCCAGTGTGATCCCGAGATAATCTAACATTGTTTTTTCGCAGGATAGAACAGTGTTCAGGAATTCTTTTGGGTTTGTGGGCGTCAGATGGACTGTGCCTGCGTGACTGAAGTCGGAGAGCTCATTTAATAATTCTTTAACGTATTCAAGATTGTCCATAAGATTGTCCCATTGCCTGTAACTGCACAGTTCAGGGTGGGAAGATGCCATTAGCTGAAGTTCGCTGCTAATCAGAGAAATAGGATTACGTATTTCATGAGACAATCTGGACAGGGTAAAACTAAATTCTTCTTTTAATTTTCTTTCTGTTGTTATAGTCTGCATATCATCACCTCAAGGGAAGTGTATCATTGTGGATTTTTTGCCGCAACTGATTTCGTCCTTGAAATTTCGAACAAAAACGACACAGACAATGCCCCGGCAGAGGCAAAATAAGAAAGAAGGACTAAAAAATGGATAATTGTATTTTTTGTAAAATTGCCAATGGAGAAATTCCTGCTGCAACACTTTATGAGGACGAGAATTTTCGTGTAATTCTTGATCTTGGTCCGGCAAGCAAAGGACATGCTTTGATCCTGCCTAAATTTCATGCTGCTAATATTTATGAATTATCAGATGAAATGGCTGCAAAAGTTATGGTTCTTGCAAAGAAGATGGCATCTGCAATGACAGAAGCATTAAAATGTGATGGATTCAATATTGTGCAGAATAATGGGGAATGTGCAGGGCAGACTGTATTTCATTTCCACATGCATTTGATTCCGAGATATAAAGAAGATAATGTAGGAATCACATGGAAGCCGGGCGAGCTGACTGATAAGGATAAAGAGGAGATTTTGTCAAAAGTTAAGGCACAGCTGTCCTGATACTTTGACCTTACATAAGATAAAATGGATAATGTAGATTTTGTAAGCATTTACAGGAAGAATCGCTCCCGGGTGATCAATATTGCAAAGATTGTTCTGCATGATGCGGATGAGGCAGAGGACGTGTGCCAGGATGTATTTGAACTTCTGTATAATATGAGTGATGAAGTAGATTTCACAGATGAGGAGAAGTTGTATAATCTGATAACCAGAATGAGTTTTCATAAGGCACTGGATTATTATAAGAAGGCATTCAGACAGTATGAGCATGTTGATTCGGATGTACTTACGGCAGTGATGGAAATGCGAGTGAAGAGCGGTGACAATGTAGATGAAGTTATTCTTGCCTTGGAAGCGGAAGGTTATCTGAAAACAATATTTCAGAAACTGCGTGAGAAGAACAGGATCAATTATGAAATCTATGTCAGTGTAACGCTATACGACATACCATCGCGTCTCGTTGCCAGACATTACCATATCACAGAAAATAATGTGAATAACAGAGTCATGAGAACGAGACGCTGGCTTGCCAGAGAATATAAAAGGGTATTCGGGTGATTACTGTTTGTTTACACAGTCTTCAATCAGGCCGGTAATTTTTTCGATAGAGTTCATATGACTGCTATCTGACATGGCATTGATATAAGACTGTCTGTTCTGATACAGTTCACGGATGGAATTAAGGAGTGTATTCTCTGTGATTTCTTCTTCCTCAAGTACCATGCTGAAGCCCTGTCTCTCAAAAGAACGGGCGTTAAGGATCTGATCTCCGCGGCTGGCATTTGCGGAAAGAGGGATCAGGAGATTTGGCTTTTTCAGTGCGTTTAGTTCACAAATAGCGTTAGCTCCTGCACGGGAGATAACGATATCTGCCAGGGCAAAGAGATCGGCAAGTTCCTGTTTGATATATTCGTACTGTACATATCCTTTTGTGCCTTCAAGACTTTCATCCATTTTTCCTTTGCCACACAGATGGATAACCTGGAATTCTTTGAGAAGGTCTGGAAGGATTTTGCGGATATTTTCATTGACAGACGCTGCACCCAGGCTGCCACCGATGACCATCAGTACAGGTTTGTCATCTTTAAGACCGCAGAATTCACGGGCTGCTTCTTTATTTCCACTTAATAATTCCTGACGGATCGGAGTTCCTGTGAGTACTGCTTTATCAGACGGGAGGCTCTTTTCTGTTTCAGGGAAATTACAGCATACTTTAGTAGCTGATGGAATACAGATTTTGTTTGCAAGTCCCGGAGTCATATCTGATTCATGTATGATTGTGGGAATTTTGAGTTTTCCGGCAGCGATTACTACAGGAACGGTTACGAAACCACCTTTGGAGAAAACGACATCAGGTTTTAATTGTTTTAATAATTTTCTGGCTTCGCTGAATCCTTTCAGTACACGGAATGGATCAGTGAAATTTTTGAGATCAAAATAACGTCTCAGTTTACCGGAAGAAATACCATAATAAGGAATGTTCATTTCTTCGATAAGTTTTTTTTCGATTCCGTTATAAGAACCGATATAAGAGATTTCATATCCAAGTTCTTTTAAACGTGGAATTAATGCGATATTAGGTGTGACATGTCCGGCTGTACCGCCGCCGGTGAGAACAATATGTTTCATAGAGATTCCTCCTGTTTCATTCTGAAAAAATAATTACTGCCCGGTGTACCGATAAGTTGATTCTTGAAATAATCTTGCAGAATAAAATTTTAGACGCGAAAGTGTTCAAGAATCAACTTGTTGGCACACCAGTACAGTAACATAAAAGATAGTTATTATTTACTATGAACCCATGGGAAAGAATTGTCAAGGAAAGTTGTAGATTATGGAGAATAAAATAAACGCAAAAATAACGAATGGCCAGTATGATAAAAGGAATCAGAACAGCCGGACAAAGCAGATGGATAAACTGCTCAAAGAACAGTATACAGCAGAGACGAAAATACTGGAAACCGCGTTGTTAAAGGCAGCCGGGAAGAGCTCCTGGGACGAATTCCCAACGGAATCGGAAGAGGAGATACAAGAGGGGTATAACAGACTGATTACCCGTCTGAAAGAGAATGGTGAATACAGAGAGCAATTGTCCGGAAACAGAAATCTGAAGACAAATGAAATTGAGATACCGGATACAAGGGAAAACTTAGACAGATACAGATATGAGTGGAACAGAACACACAGATTTCTGAAGCCTGCAGCTGTTGTGGCAGCAACTGTTATGATTACAGTTCTGGCAGGAATGTCTGCGACAGCAGACTGTCAGCCTTTAAAAGATGCTGTGCAGGGATATCATACAGTGTCTGCAGAAAAAAAATAAAAAAATTTTATATTTATGTGTGATATTTGTCATTTTGATTCGTATTGTATATGTAAAGGGAAGTTACGGATGCAGGTTTATAAACTGCATATTCGGAATCACACGTTATAATCGTCCCCTGATACGACAGAATGATAAAAAATTGCGGAGCTGCAGTGTCATTCTGTTCTATGTGTTTGCGGAAGAAGGCAGATATATTAAGATACCAGCAATATTTTATTGTATATTGTACGTGGCAAACACAAAAGTGAAGAGGTGGAAACAGTCAAATAAAATCTGTTTCCACCTCTTTATTTTCAGAAAAGATGCTGTTAATCTGCTTTGTTGTAGTGTATAATATAGATATAAAGGGTTATTGGCCGCTTTGGACGGAATAGCGGTATGTCAATAATATTGACAAAAGGTCAAAGTTCGAAAGGGGGTTTTCGTATGAAGATTACATTTATCGGAGCAACGCACGAGGTTACGGGATCCTGCTATTATCTGGAAGCTGCAGGTCACAAATTTCTTGTAGACTGCGGTATGGAACAGGGACCGGATTATTATGAAAATGCTGAAATACCAGTTGCTTTGGGCGAAATCGAATTTGTTCTTCTTACACATGCACATATGGATCATTCAGGTAATCTGCCTGCTATTTTTGCAAAAGGGTTCAGGGGTCCTGTATATGCAACAGAGGCAACCAGTCATCTGTGCGATATTATGTTAAGAGACAGTGCCCACATTCAGATGTTTGAGGCTGAATGGAGAAACCGCAAAGGCAGACGAGAGGGAAAACCTGAATTTGTACCTGCATATACCATGGAAGATGCTATGGGCGTGATCAAGAATTTTGTGGGATGTCCATACAATAAAATGATCACCCCGGCAGAGGGAATCTCTGTCAGGTTTATTGACGCGGGACATCTGCTGGGATCAGCAAGTATTGAACTGACTATCAGAGAGGGAGAAACAGAGAAGACAATTGTTTTCTCAGGTGATATTGGAAATACCTGCCAGCCCCTGATTAAGGATCCGCAGTATCTGCATCATGCAGATTATGTGGTCATGGAATCTACCTACGGTGACCGCAGTCATGGAGAGAAACCGGATTATGTACAGCTTTTGGCACAGATTATTCAGGAAACTTTTGACAGAGGTGGTAATCTGGTAATTCCGTCCTTTGCTGTAGGCCGTACTCAGGAGATGCTGTATTTTATCAGACAGATCAAGGCTGATAATCTGGTTCATGGACATGACGGCTTTAAAGTATATGTAGACAGTCCGCTGGCAAATGAAGCGACTACTATTTTCTCAGAACATCAGTATGATTGCTTTGATGAAGAAGCGATGGAACTGATCAAAAAGGGAATCAATCCGATTAGTTTTCCGGGACTGAAAATTTCCGTTACAAGTGATGATTCTAAAGCAATCAACTATGATGAGGAACCTAAAGTAATCATTTCGGCCAGTGGTATGTGTGATGCAGGACGTATTAAACATCATCTGAAACATAATCTGTGGAATGACAGGAATACTGTACTTTTCGTAGGTTATCAAGCAGTAGGAACACTTGGAAGAGCTTTGATCGAAGGTGCGACGGATGTGAAACTTTTCGGCGAACCTATTCATGTGGCAGCACATATCTGTCAGATGCCTGGAATCAGTGGCCATGCAGATGTAAATGGTCTGTTGGACTGGGCACGGGCTTATGAGGAAAAGCCGCAGAAAGTATTTGTCACTCACGGTGAAGATACAGTGACAGAGATCTTTGCAAAACGTCTTCAGGATGATCTGGGTTATGATACAATGGCGCCCTTTAGTGGTACTGTATATGATCTGGCAAATAATGTATGTATCTATGAAGCGAAGGGTGTAAAGATTCAGAAAGCATCTGCATCACCGAAAGCGACAAAGGCTGCAAGGGCATTTGAGAAACTTCTGGCACTTGGTTATAGATTGCTGGCTGTTATCAAGAAGAACGAGGGAACTCCGAATAAAGACCTGGAACGTTTTTCAAGAGATGTACAGTCTCTTTGCGACAAATGGGACAGAACAGATCTATAGATGAATTTTTTGACAAAGTCTGAGTCAGGCGTATCTTTGCAATTAAAGCAGGAGATTTACTTGATTCGGTTAAATAAGAATATCCCGCGGAAGTTATTTTCATAACTTCCGCGGGATATTTTATACCTGATCAGAACTAACAGAAGATGATTATTTGTTCAGTTCCTGCTCTAAAGCAATAGACAGCTGATCCGGACATGAAGTATTTTTAAATCCGCATCTGATGCCTTTCAGTCTGTTGATTACTTCCTTGGCATCCATACCTTCTACAAGGCTTGCAACTCCCTGAGTGTTTCCACTGCATCCGCCGATAAAGCGTACATTATGGACTTTCTGATTCTCATCTACTTCAAATTCGATATGGCTGGCACAAACGCCTTTTGTTTTGTATGTCATGATATGATTCCTCCTGTGTTGAATTACTGCCGGACTGAGCAGATTCTTCTGCTTACCGGAGTAGAGTTACTGATAATAGATTAAATAGTAATGCCTTGTCGTGTAAGCACGAACGGCTTTTTGACTTTTTGAATCTGATATCATATTATAACAGAACGTAAAAAAAGTTTCCATATAAATTAAAGTTTTGTTATAATAGAAACGAATGCAAAAAAAACAGCTATCGTTCACTGGGTGAAAGATAGTGTCAAATCCGGTTGTCTGTTTGGACTGCGTAGGAAATGAACATAGAAATATAAATTGAAAAGAAGAGGTGTTTTAATAATGAAATGTATCGGAATTATTGGAGCAATGGAGCAGGAAGTTGCCAAGATTAAAGAAAAAATGCAGGATGTTAAGATTACATCCAGAGCATCCATGGATTTCTACGAAGGGATTCTGGAAGGTAAGAAAGTAGTGGTTGTACGTTCAGGAATCGGTAAAGTAAATGCCGGTATGTGTACACAGATTCTGGCAGATGTATTTGGTGTAGAAGCAGTAATCAACACAGGAATTGCAGGAAGCCTGAATAATGATGTAAATATCGGAGATATTGTTTTGTCTACAGACGTTCTGCATCATGATATGGATGCAACAGGTTTTGGTTACAAAAAAGGCCAGATTCCGCAGATGGAAGAATTTTCATTTCCGGCAGATGAGAAGCTTCGCAGACTCGCTGCAAAGGTATGTCAGGAAGTAAATCCTGAAATCAGCGTATTCGAGGGCAGAATCTGCTCCGGAGACCAGTTTATTTCAGACAAGGGTGTAAAAGATGCCATCATTGCTGAATTTGGTGGGTTCGCGGTAGAGATGGAAGGTGCTGCTATTGGACAGGCTGCTTATCTTAACCATATTCCATTCCTTGTAGTAAGAGCAATCTCTGACAAGGCAGACGGAAGTGCAAATATGGATTATGCTGAATTTGAAATGGCAGCTATTGAGCATAGTGTAAAATTAACAGTAAGAATGATTCAGGAGCTGTAATTCAGAAATCGGCAGATATGAATGCGGCGGATTGTGAATAATGTCCGGACCTGGAATTAAGAACGGATTAAGTTATTCTGCATATACTGAAATAGATAATGAAAATGAATGCAGGATCATAATATGTATTTTGAACAGTATTTTCCATTTCATGCAGCATATTCGAATCCTCTTTTGTATGCAGGAGAGAGAATGCAGGAGGATGAGTTCAATTTGATGAAATCTTACTATCCGCAGACTGTACAGCGTATCCAGGAGAGGGTAGAAGAGGAATGTGATCTTCTGGACTATGAAGGAAGTCGTCTCTATGATGAGTATCCGGATAAATATATGCTTTACCACTTAAGCAGCAGGATCAAAGAGAGTATACAGCCGGAAATGAGCAGTCAGGCCATCAGGGAGAGTTTTCTCGATGAGCTGGTACAGGTGATGCTTTATCAGGAGATTTCAAGAAGAAGATGCCGCAGGCAACGCTGCAGAAGATATTTTTGACCGAATGTGATATTCGATTATGAACAGGCAGTGAAAGAAAACAATTTTATCTGCCTTGTAAAAAGATACTCAGCTGATGTTTGATATTAATATATAGAAAGAATAATGAAAAATTTAAGAGAATATTTAGAAGAACAGATTAATGAAAATCTGATACAGGCTGTTCTGAGTGCCAGCAGAAATAAAAGTGGCATATCAAAAGTAAAGATACGTCCGATCCGGCTCAAAGGACAGATCTGTTATCAGGCATCTGCTACAGAGGGGACAAAGGTTCTGCACAAGAATTATGAGAGAAAACAGCTTATAGAATATCTGGAAGCAGAACTGGCAGAGAACTTCGGGCAGTTTCAGGCGCAGGGAGCAGTAACGGACGGCGTAGTCCTTGTGAGCAAAAAGGGCAAAATGACCATAAAACAAAAGCACCATGCGCCAAAAGAAAAAGTCCAGATCCAGGCACATAATCGTGTAAAACAATACATTCTCAGAGAAGGCGTTCCGGTACCGTTTCTGATCGATCTGGGAGTTATGAATGAACAGGGAAAAATCGTTCACGCCAGATATGACAAATTCCGTCAGATCAATCGATTCCTGGAGTTTATCGAGGACATTCTTCCCAGACTTTCCAGAGACAGAGAAGTGACTATTCTGGATTTTGGATGCGGCAAAAGTTATCTTACCTTTGCCATGTATTATTATCTGAGAGAATTAAAAGGATACGATGTAAATATTATCGGCCTTGATCTGAAAACAGATGTCATAGAGAAATGCAATTCTCTTGCTGGCAGATATGGTTATGAAAAGCTGCATTTTTATCATGGAGATATTGCTGACTATGAGGGTGTTTCTTCGGTAGATATGGTAGTGACACTTCACGCCTGTGATACAGCTACAGACTATGCACTTGCAAAGGCGGTAGAATGGGGGGCAGAAGTAATCCTTTCTGTACCATGCTGCCAGCATGAAATAAATAAGCAGATCAAAAATGAAATGCTGGAACCTGTTTTGCGTTATGGGATTCTTAAAGAACGTATGTCGGCCCTGATCACAGATGCGGTACGAGCTAATCTGTTGGAAAGCAAAGGTTATGAAACACAGATCCTGGAGTTCATTGATATGGAACATACGCCTAAGAATCTCCTGATCCGTGCAGTACGTACAGGAAAGAAATCAGATATAAGCAGCACACAGGACATGCTTACAGCTTTGAATATTCACCCTACACTGAACAGACTTCTGAATGAAGACAAACAGGAAGGGGGCGGACGATGAGAAATATACTGAAGAAAGCAGGAATTCTTCTTATTGTATTTCTGGTCGGAGTAATCGGAACCGCACTGCTTCTTAACAGTGAGTCTACAGATAACAGATCTGATTTTAATGATGCTTCTTTTCCGGAAGTTATGATAGATATGGATGGTACGCTGATAAACCGGATGTATGGTTATGCAGAACCCATGCAGGCGGATTTTACAAGGGACAGTGTAACACCGCTGGATACTACCAAGAAACTGACATTCAAGGTAAATCCTTATGATTCTGAAGTGACAAGCTTTTCTTATGAGATTCGTACTTCTGATGGAAGTAAGGTACTTGAAAATAAGAAGATTAAGAGCTTCAGGAACGAAGACCCTTATCTGGCTGTGGATGTAGAGATTGCCAGTGATCTGAGAATGAATCAGGAATATTCCATGCAGATAGCACTGGAGACAGAGGGAAAGACTGTATATTATTATACCAGAGTTGTTTCCAGATCACAGGTCCATGCCGCTGATTATGCTTCATTTGTTAAATATTTCTATGAAGCCAGTCTGAATAAGGATGCAGCAGATGAACTTGCGACTTATCTGGAACCGGAAACAACGGGTGCTGAAACCAATTATTCGGGGATTAACATTAATTCTTCGCTTGGCGAGATAAGCTGGGGAACTCTGGCACCGCAGTTGTACCAGGAAGGAATTCCTGTGATCAAAGAGATCAATGAAACAACTGCCAGCATTGCGGTCGAATATCAGATCACATCTCAGAATGACAACGAAGAAACAGAAATATATAACGTAAAAGAATTTTACAGAATGCGATATTTGGAGAATCGTATCCGTCTGCTTGATTTCCAGCGTTCTGCCAGTCAGGTGTTTGACGGTACACTTCCGGTTTATACAGATGATGGTATTATTCTGGGCGTTCGTGATAAGAACGTGGAATATATGATGAATGACAGTGCCACAGTGTTAGCGTTTGTACAGGAAGGAGATCTGTGGGCATATTCTCCGGGCAATGGGAAAATAAATCAGGTATTCAGTTTCAGGAAAACAGAAGACCAGGATTTCCGTGATTCCAGAACGCAGCATGATATCAAAATTGTCAGAGTGAATGATGATGGAGATATTGATTTTGTACTTTATGGATATATGAACAGAGGAAATCACGAAGGCTATGAGGGAATTTGTGTTTACCATTATAACCATGACAAGAATGTGGCGGAGGAAAGGGCATTTATTCCTGTTTCAGAGTCCTTTGAATTTTTACAGAAGGATCTTGAAAAATTATCTTACGTAAATGAGAAAAACGAGTTGTTCCTTCTTCTTGCAAAGAATCTTTACAAAGTAAATATTGAAGAAAATTCCAGCGAGATACTGGAAGAGGGAATTAAGAATACAAACTTTGTTTCTTCGGATAACAATGATCATGCAGCCTGGTTGGTTTCAACGGGTGATGACAGAGGCTGTCTTAAAGAGATTGACTTTGATACCGGAGAAACACGCGTGATCACGCCGGAGAAGGGACAGAGGCTTCGTGCGGTAGGATTTATGAATGAAGATCTGATTTACGGAATTCTGCATAAATCTGATATACTTACAGATGCAGATGGACATAAGTCGGAGGGAATCCGGATTCTACGTATCGAAGATTTTGACGGAAATGTCAAGAAGGAATATCAGAAAGATGGCCTGTATATTACCGATATTTCCGTTGGAAGTACATTGATTGAATTTGAACTTTCTGCAAAATCAGGAGATGCTGCTTATGTTGCTCAGAAGAAGGATAATATTATGAACAACAAGAAAGCAGCAGCAAATACAGTTAAGGTTGAAATGTCTTCTGCAGCCAGGACCGGTGTCAGGGTGAAACTGGCACTGAATGGCACTTCGCAGACTGATTCACCGCTTGTAATGTATGCAAAAGTCGGCAGTACGAAACAGAAGGATATTGTGCTGGATACACAGATTCCGCAGGAGGCTACATATTATGTTTATGGCCAGGGAGGACTGGACAGTACATATACAGATCCTGCAAAGGCTGTTCTGCGGGCCGATGATCTGGGCGGTGTTGTGTTGAATCGTGCACAGCAGTATGTATGGGAACGTGGAAATAAGAAGACAAAGATTCAGATGGATACAGAAGAGCTTCCGGATGCTGTACTTCAGGGGACACTGGATGTAAAAGCACTAAAAAAGAGCCTGAAAAAAACAGGTACAGTGATCGATCTTTCCGGATGCAGTCTGGACAGTGTATTGTATGAAGTAAGTGCACAACGTCCGGTGATTGCCAAGACAGGAACCAATACCAGTGTGGTGATCATAGGATATGACGAGTATAACACGTATCTGTATGATCCTGTTAAGAAAGAGATCTACCCGTATGGAATGAATGACAGTACAGATTTATTTCAGAAAGCAGGAAATATATTTATCACATATGTCGAATCTGTAAGTTATTGATACAGCTTCGAAAACATTAAGACAGGTTGCTGTTTGGTAAAGAAACAGCAACCTGTCAGTTATTATCACTAAAAATTGTGAAAATGGTTATTTACATTTCAATAATATTTGAGTATCCTTAAAAGGACATAGCAGTCATATCTGTCAACATATTAAACCAGACGGTAACAATGAAACGGAGGGAAATGTACCAATGTTATACGAAAACATTAAGAAATTAGTACAGTACGGAATTGAAACAGGACTTACACCGGCATGTGAGAAGAATTATACAACTAACCTTCTCCTGGATGTCTTTAAAGAAGATGAATATGTAGAGCCTGAAGAAGAATATACAGACATTAATCTGGAGGAAGTATTAAATGCACTTCTGGACGAGGCAGTAAAGAGAAATCTCATCGAGGACAGCATTGTTTACCGTGATCTGTTTGATACCAGGCTTATGAATTGCCTGATGCCGCGTCCGGGTCAGGTACAGAATGAGTTCTGGAGCAGATATGAGAAAGATCCGCAGGAAGCAACCGATTACTTCTATAAACTTAGCCAGGACAGCAATTACATTCGCCGTTATCGTGTAGAAAAAGATCAGAAATGGACAGTAGACAGTGAATATGGTAAAATAGATATCACTATCAATCTTTCCAAGCCGGAAAAGGATCCAAAGGCTATTGCGGCTGCCAAGCTTGTGAAGTCCAGCAGCTATCCGAAGTGCCTTCTTTGTCCGGAGAACGAAGGATATGCAGGAAGGGTCAATCATCCTGCCAGAGAGAATCACAGAATTATTCCGATCACTGTAAATGACAGCCCATGGGGATTCCAGTATTCTCCATATGTATATTATAATGAGCACTGCATTGTTTTTAACAGTAGTCATATTCCGATGAAAATTGAGAGGAATACGTTTATTAAGCTGTTTGATTTTGTAAAACTTTTCCCACATTATTTCCTCGGATCTAATGCGGACCTTCCGATCGTTGGCGGATCTATTTTGAGCCATGATCATTTCCAGGGTGGTCACTACACATTTGCAATGGCAAAGGCTCCAATCGAGAAACATGTGACAATTCCGGGATACGAGGATGTGGAAGCTGGTATTGTTAAATGGCCGTTATCAGTTCTGAGAATTCGTCATAAAGATGAGAAGAGACTGGTAGACCTTGCAACGCATGTACTGGAAGTGTGGAGAGGCTATACAGACGAGAATGCATTTATCTATGCCGAGACTGACGGAGAACCGCATAATACTATCACACCGATCGCACGCAGATCAGGAGACATGTTCGAACTGGATCTCACTCTTAGAAATAACATTACTACAGATGAACACCCTCTCGGAGTATATCATCCGCATGCAGAGTATCACCATATCAAGAAAGAGAATATCGGTCTGATCGAAGTAATGGGACTTGCAGTATTACCGGCAAGATTAAAAGAGGAACTGGAACTTCTGGCAGAATATATTCTGGAAGGAAAAGATATTTCTTCTAATGAGAAGATTGAGAAACATGCAGCATGGGTTGCAGAATTTCTTCCTGGATATGACAACCTTGATAAGGACAACATTCAGGATGTTCTCAGAAAAGAAGTCGGCAATGTATTTGTTCATGTACTGGAGGATGCCGGCGTATATAAATGCACTGCAGAAGGCAGAGAAGCATTTATGAGATTTATCAATACATTATAAGAAATTTTACCAAACATGAGAAAATAGCATTTTACATAGTAAGATTGCAGATTTGTTATTATTTAACTGGATCAAGTAAGTCTCCTGTTTTAATTGCGAAGAGTAATAAGCAGCGAATGCGGATTGTGAATATCCGCTTGACAGAATAGGTAATGACTTAGATTTCGAATAGTTTGGGAATACATAGAGAACGTCCCGCTTATTTTTAGCGGGACGTTTTTAACCAAATCAAGTAAGTCCCCTGCTTCAACTGCGAATATCCGATTGACTAAAATGGAGGTAAGTGATTATGTATAAAAGAAGACACAGAAGAGGAAGGCGTCTGGCCAGTGTGGTGCTTGCGGCAGCGATGATCGTTACAGCAGTTCCCGCACAGGCCGCAGAATTTGACGAACCGGACAGCTTTGAGGAACTTTTCAGCTCAGGAGGAGATGATTACGATACCGGATCTGTTTCGGAATCTACAACAGATTCTGGTGAGGAAGCAGATACACCGGAGGTATCGCCGACAGTGACGCCTTTACCTGATGAAACACCGATACCATCAGAAACGCCTGTACCGACAGAAACACCGGAACCTACATCTGCGGCAGCTTCAAACCTGGCATCCACGATTGATCCGGAGAAAGAAGTAATGATCTGTTTCATAGATGGGGACGGAAATGAATGTGAGCAATTCAGAACTGTACTTGCGTGGGATGAGTCTATGGATCTTCCTGATGTACCGGATCTGACAGCGCCAAATATGTGGAAACTGGAGAAGGATGAAAAGCTTAGAGAGGCTATTACATTTAAGGGCGGAAAGAATATTACACTGAGAAAGAAGGAAAATTGGGATCTTTTTATTAAAAATGGTGTGTTGAATTTGTATATGCCAAAGAGATGTACAGTTTCTCTTTATAATAATTCAGGAACAGGTATATTTTCTAATGGTGTTTTGAAGGTATATGAAACCAATAAGGTTACACTTCCTGATATGCCGTCCAGCAAGTATATTAATTATGGATGGACAGACATTAAAGGCGGCACAGCTGTAAAGTATAAACTAAATTCAGAGGTTACAGTGACTGCAGATACAGATTTCTATATTGTGCGCCGTACAGCTCTTCAGGTAAACTTTATGACCAATACCGGTGCAAGTAATAGTAGATTTACTAGTCTTAATCAGCAGATTGGAAAGGGGCTTACTATTAAACTGCCTCAGGTACCGATAAAGACCGGATATCAGGCATTGGGCTGGTCCAAAAGTAAAAATGCGGCAAAAGCTGATTACAAAGCAGATCAGAAAATAACAGTTTCTACGTCATTGAATCTGTATGCTGTGTATAAGAAACTTCCATATACTGTAAGTTTTAATAACAACAATGGAACAAGTACAAGTAAGACTTATACATTGCTTACCATGTATGCTTCAAAGAATCAGACAGTTACATTACCGACAGTTCCAAAGGTAAAAGGTTATACAAATCTGGGATGGACAACTGTAAAAGGAGACACAAAAGCGAAATACAAAGAAGGTGCAAGTGTAAAGATTACTAAAAACACACAGTTCTATGCAGTACGAAGAAAGAGCAAATATTATACGATCAAATATTATCTGGGAAATGGAAGCAGCAATTCAGCTTATCAAAAACTTACTCGGACGGTAGAAGAGGGAACTGTTGTTACATTTGCAAAAGTACCGGCGAGAACCGGTTATGTTAATCTGGGATGGTCCAGAAAAAAGAACTCTGATAAAGCAACAGCAAAAGCAACTTATACTGTAAATAGAAATATAACTCTTTATGCTGTACAGAAGAAAGCAGTATTATTAACACTGCATAAGTACGATGGAAGTGTATGGCAGAAGACGACTCTGGCAAAAGGCTCGACCTATTCTCTGCCAGGAGTGAAAAATGCGGAAGGCTATACCTTTATGGGATGGTCAACAAAATCCATGCAGAATGTCAGTCCGAATTATGAGGCAGAACAGACTATTACTGTAAATGGAAATATGGATCTGTATGCGGTAGTATTTAACAGATCAACAGAGAAGGATCTTACAGAGGATGAACTGCCTCAGGTTAATACTTATAAATACAAACAGGTTATTTTTGTAGGTGATTCCCGTACGGAATTTATGGAAAATGTACTGAAGGGAATGGGCAATACGGCAATTAAAGATGTGAAATTTGTCTGCTCTGCGGGACAGGGATTAAACTGGCTGAGCAGTACGGGATGGACTGAACTTTACTCTATTGTAAAGAATGACACCAACAGTATTCTTTCTAAGAAGACAGCGGTAATTTTTAATTTTGGCGTAAATGACCTGACGAAATATAAAAAGTATGCAGAGTATTATAACTGGATGGCACCTCAGCTTATCAGTAAAGGCTGCGAACTGTATTTCATGTCAGTAAATCCACTTAACCGTCTGATGCTGCCAAATGCAGGAAGATCAGACAGAAGCGAGGCAGCAGTCAGAACATTTAACAAATATATGCAGTCAAATCTTGATTCTGCATACAATTATATTGATATGTATTCTTATCTGAAATCAACAGGTTACAGCTTTGCAAGTGACCATTATGGTACAGGAAGCATAGATGACGGTCTGCATTATACGACGAGAACATACAAACGTATTTATGCCAAGTGTATGAATTCACTGAAATGGCATTAAGATATACGTTTTAGAGTATATTACGGGGCATAAGGCAGAACACATTATTAAGATAAAAAACACATGTAAATACCAGATTACTCCTTGCGTGAAATCAGGGAATAGTCTATACTAAAGGACGAGACAGCTGTTGGCAGAAACAGCGTTTCGTCTTTTTGTGTAATATCCAGAACGATGAGGAGAAAGAGGAAATATAGATATGAAGTTAACAACAGTAAAAGAGATTTACAAAGAGAGAGAAAAATACCTGGATAAAGAGGTTACAGTAGGTGGATGGGTGCGAAGTGTACGTGATTCCAAGACTTTTGGATTTATCGTGCTTCATGACGGATCCTTCTTCGAAACTCTGCAGGTAGTTTACCATGATACAATGGATAATTTTGCTGAGATCAGCAAATTAAACGTAGGTGCGGCTATTATTGTTAAAGGTACACTGGTAGCAACTCCGCAGGCAAAACAGCCGTTTGAGATCCAGGCCACAGAGGTTTGTGTAGAAGGTACTTCCGCACCTGATTATCCGCTTCAGAAGAAACGTCACAGCCTTGAATATTTAAGAACCATCACACATCTCCGTCCGAGAACAAACACATTCCAGGCAGTATTCCGTGTACGTTCTCTGTGCGCTTATGCGATCCATCGTTTCTTCCAGGAACAGGGATTTGTTTATGTTCATACTCCACTGATCACAGGAAGTGACTGTGAAGGAGCAGGCGAAATGTTCCAGGTAACGACTCTGGATATGAATAATGTTCCGACAGATGATAAAGGCGCTGTAGATTACTCTCAGGACTTCTTCGGAAAAGAAACAAATCTGACAGTAAGTGGCCAGTTAAACTGTGAGACTTTTGCACAGGCGTTCCGTAATGTTTACACATTTGGACCGACATTCCGTGCTGAGAATTCCAACACAACACGTCATGCGGCAGAGTTCTGGATGATTGAACCTGAGTGTGCATTTGCAGATTTAAATGACAATATGGATCTGGCAGAAGCAATGCTGAAATATGTCATCCGTTATGTACTCGAAAATGCTCCGGAAGAGATGAATTTCTTCAATTCCTTCATTGATAAAGGACTTCTGGACAGACTGAACCACGTACTGAATTCTGAATTTGGCCATGTTACTTATACAGAAGCGGTAGAGCTTCTGGAGAAAAACAATGATAAATTTGATTACAAAGTATTCTGGGGATGCGATCTGCAGACAGAGCATGAGCGTTATCTGACAGAAGAAATCTTTAAGAAACCTGTATTTGTAACAGACTATCCGAAGGAGATCAAAGCATTCTACATGAAGATGAATGAGGATAACAAGACTGTTGCAGCTATGGACTGTCTGGTGCCTGGAATCGGTGAGATCATCGGTGGAAGCCAGAGAGAGGATGACATTGAGAAACTTGAGAAACGTATGGACGAGTTGGGACTTAAGAAAGAGGATTATGACTTCTATCTTGATCTTCGTAAATATGGTTCCACACGCCATTCAGGATTTGGTCTTGGATTTGAACGTTGCGTAATGTACCTTACCGGCATGGGCAACATCCGCGACGTAATTCCATTCCCAAGAACTGTTAAAAACTGTGATTTATAATTTGACTGATATCAGTATTGTGGGAGCATTGAAGCTGCAGAGCAATCCGCAGATATCAAAAATGTTATAGAAAGAGAGATTGGCATGAGATTTATTCATCTTGCAGATGTACACCTTGGTGCAGTCCCGGACAGGGGCTGTCCATGGAGCAGCAGGCGGGAGGAAGAAATCTGGGAAACTTTCCGCCGGGTTATTGCGGGTATCCGTGAGAACCCGGTGGATTTGTTATTTATAGCAGGAGATTTATTCCACCGCCAGCCTCTTTTACGGGAGCTAAAAGAAGTAAATTATCTGTTTTCCACCATTCCGGATACCCGAGTCTATCTGATGGCAGGAAACCATGACTATATTAAAGCGGATTCGTTTTACCGGGATTTCCAGTGGGAAAAGAATGTGACATTTTTTAAAAATGAACAGCTTACATGTGTTAAGGATGAAAAACTGGATGTCTATGTATACGGGTTAAGCTATGAACACCAGGAAATTGATAAGCCGCTTTACGATGCAGCGCGTCCGGTTGAGGGAGAGGGAATGCATATTTTGCTGGCACACGGAGGCGATGCTACACATATTCCGATGAACATAAAGTCGATAGCTTCGGCGGGGTTTGACTATGTGGCACTTGGACATATTCATAAGCCTCAGATGTTGATCAGAGACGGTGCGGCTTATGCAGGTGCTCTTGAACCTATTGACAGAAATGATCTGGGAGAGCACGGATATATAGAGGGACATCTGGAGAATGGACGACTGAGAACAACTTTTGTTCCTTTTGCATGTCGTTCTTATGAACAGATTCTGCTCATGTTACGTGAGGATTCTACGCAGGCATCTCTGGAAGATATGCTGAAAGCAGATCTGGCAACGAAAGGCCGCATGAATATCTACAGGATCGTAATTCGCGGAACCAGAGCACCGGAGCTGTTGCTTCTTCCGGAAAGGTTGAAATCTTTTGGATTTGTAACGGAAGTACTGGATGAATCCAGACCGGCTTATGATCTGGAGACCCTTGAGAAGAAGTATAGTGGAACATTGATTGGCGATTATATCAGTTATTTTCTTCAAAAAGACAGAAATGTGGTAGAGGAGAAAGCTCTGTATTACGGGCTTCAGGCTCTGCTGGAGACAAGCAGGTGACAGGTAGAACATGATTATTAGACAGTTAAATATTAAAAATTTTGGAAAGATCCATGATAAGACTCTGGAATTTTCGCCGGGTATCAATGTTCTCTATGGAGAAAATGAGAGCGGCAAGACGACGATTCATACCTTTATTAAGAGCATGTTCTTCGGGTTGACGAGAATGCGCGGAAAGGCTGCCAGAAATGATGCCTACAGTACATATGAACCATGGGAGAATCCGGGAGTATACGGAGGAACTATATGGTTTGCAAGTAAAGGTTGTCATTATCGTTTATCCAGAAATTTTCAGAAGGATCATGCATTCAGTGAACTGCTGAATGAGGACACGAAAGAACTTTCAGATATCGATGCAGTGGGACTGGAGAAAGTGCTGGGAAATGTCAGTGAGGCAGTCTATGATAATACTGTTTCCGTTGCGCAATTAAAAAGTGTGACGGGCCAGGATCTGGTTCGTGAACTTCAGAATTATATGGCGAGTTATCAGGGAACCGGAGACAGCTCCATAGATCTGGGGCGTGCCATGCAGATGCTGAAAATGTCAAGAAAGGGTTACCAGGTTCAGGCTGACAGAAAGCAGAAAGAGACTGAGCAGGAGCAGCAGAAGCTTCAGGTGAACATGGATTACATTGCAGGTGAAATGAGTGATATCAGGGAAAAGCTTTCTCAGATTGATGAGAAGGAAGATTCTCTGGGAATGCGGCCTGGAGATGAAAGCGGTGCACTGCTTCTGGATGGAAAGCTGGAAGAGACAAGGAAAAAGAGAAATGGATATGCACTTGGGATGCTGGCATCTGCTGCTGCGGGTATCATTGGTCTGATCGTGTCTGCAGTAATGGCGGACAGTATTGTGGTAAGTCTGATCGCGGTTGCCATAGCTGCGGGACTGGTATTTTTCTGTGGAAAACAACAGATGAAATATGCCCGGGAATTTCAGAAAAGAATACGTATGAAGAATCGCTGGATGTCCAGGCAGGAGAAATTGAAATGGAGTAAAGAGAGCCTGCGACAGGATTATGATGAGAAAGAAACCGCGCTTCGTAATCTCCAGGAAGAGTACCGGGAATATGAAGAGAATTCTTATCTGCCTACTTCGGAGGAGATGGAAGTACAGGCTTTGAATCTGGCTATGGAAACCATTGAGATGCTGTCCGGAAACATTCATCATCAGGTCGGTCGTAAGCTCAGAACCCGCACTTCACAGATTCTGAGTGAGATCACCGGGGGTAAATATCAGGAGGTTCTGATGGATTCAGGATTTCATATGACGGTAAATACAGGCGATCGAACTATTGGCCTGGAGCGCCTCAGCAGAGGGACAATGGAGCAGATTTACTTTTCGTTGCGTATGGCAGCAGGAGAGCTTTTGTGCCAGGAGGAGAGTTTTCCGGTGATATTGGATGATGTGTTTGGTATGTATGATGAAGAACGTCTTGCTGCAGTTCTTAAATGGATGCACAAGGAAAATAAGCAGATCATTATCAGTACTTGCCATAAACGGGAGATGGAGATTTTGGACAGAGAGGGGATTCCATATCAGAAACTGATTCTTTCCTGAATGTGATAATCTTACTGTTTACAGAACTGACGATTGAGATTCTGGGATAGATGAGCAAAGTCTCAAAAAATGTTCTATGCATAGCAGCGTATTTACCGGTTGGTAAATAAATCGTAAGATAATAATAAGGATGTACAGAATTGTAATATAAAAAGAGAGATTATATTGTATCAATTCCTGAATCTGATAGCAGGATGTACACATATGATCTCTCTTTATTATATATCATTATCTTATTTAAGTATGCGGCTATTCAGCAATCTGTTGTTATGCAAAATATTTTGACATATATTACTGAAACACGAAACACCACAATATATGAAGCAAAATTCTTTCCTGTTACTGGGAACAAAGTAAACAGTAATTATTTCTCATCATACTGAGCCATATAATTGTTTACGCAGCGTTTGATTCTGTCAACAGGGTTGAGCAGATGGCTGACGGACTGGTCATGATTCAGAGTATCGATGATCAGGGCGATATATTTACTCATATCACAGGTGATATAATATTCTTTTGCAAGAAGTTCCGGTGACTGATAGATCAAGTTTGTAGTGAGCAGCTTGTCGAATACGCCTGCTTTATGAGCTTCATCAAATTTCGCAAGTCCGTCTGTGAACAGACCAAAAGTAGAGCAGATATAGATTCTGCCTGCACCTCTCTCTTTAAGAAGAGAAGCAATCTTAAGGATTGTATCACCGGAGGAAATCATATCATCGATCAGGATCATATCTTTGCCCTTAAGGTTTGGTCCGAGGAATTCATAAGCAGCGATCGGGTGGCGTCCATTAATTCTCTTGGAGTAATCCAGACGTTTGTAATACATACCCATATCAACACCAAGGATATTGGCAAGGTAGATTGCACGGTTCATGCTTCCCTCGTCAGGGCTGATGATCATGAAGTGGTCGTTATCAATGTGAAGTCCCTTTTCGTTCTTAAGAAGAGCCTTAATGAACTGGTAGGACGGGTGTACGGTCTCGAATCCATGCAGAGGAGTTGCGTTCTGTACACGGGAATCATGTGCGTCAAAAGTAATAATATTCTCTACGCCCATGCTTACGAGTTCCTGAAGTGCAGTTGCACAGTCCAGGGATTCTCTGCCGTTGCGGATATCCTGACGGCTCTCATACAGATACGGCATAATAACGTTTACTCTGCGGGCTTTTCCTCCAACTGCGCCGATTACACGCTTCAGATCCTGAAAATGGTCATCAGGGGACATAAGATTTTCGTACGGTCCGATGTTATAGGTAAGGCTGTAGTTACACACATCAACCATCAGATAGATATCATCACCACGTACAGATTCCAGAATCGTGCATTTAGCCTCTCCGGAACCAAAACGAGCTGTCTGAACCGGAACCAGATAGGAATCTCTCTGATAGCCTTCAAATGCAAAGGAATCAAGTTCTTCGTGAGTACGTTCTTTACGCCACTGTACCAGCCAGTCGTTTACTTTCTCACCCAGATCCTTACAGCTGATCAGAGGGATCAGACCAAGTCTGCCCACCGGAA
>OKVF01000341.1_pt1 | contig 55892 bp, 30 predicted proteins | sample 1604831 | NCBI WGS metagenome assembly OKVF01 (sample SAMN01760980, study PRJEB22395) | human gut metagenome
TGGATAGTGAAGAGGTGAAGGATAAAAAAGGGAAATAACATGATAGGGAATAGATTCGGGGAAAGGTTGTCAAAATAAGCAAACAATCAACAGAAAAGATATTTTGGATAAACATCCACTTAACTCTGTCATTCAATTCCATTATCTGCATACAAATAGATCTCATTCCCCACAGAAGAACGGAATGTCACTACATCACCAATACTTATCAAAAAAACGAGCCGTCTTTTAAAAGACGACCCGTTTAATTCTATTTCAACCAGATCTCCTATGAGATCAGATTTCCAATCAATGTGCTCTCTCTTATTTGGCAGGACGCACCACAAATGTAAACTGATAATCCTGATAAGGCATCTGATATTCTCCACGTGGCCAAGCTCCCCAGCTGTTAACACAGCCCATACCCATCTGACGAGCAGCAAGCTTCACGACCGTAAACGGACGTGGTGTCAGATCACCTGAATGACTCTGGTTCCAATTCTTATCCGGACCATCGTCAAGATCTTCTGCCAAGTAATTCAAAGTGCTGCATTCCATCGGAGCTGTAGCATAGAATTCCAAGCCCTCACCTTGTTCGTTAAGAACCTTCCAATAGCGTACTTCCGTCTTGTTGCCACTTTCCTGAGGACGGACATACTGCCAGTACTGGTCAGCTACACTCTGAGTATATACACCTAAGCGGTCACCATTATTACGATCTATATAGTTCTCTCCAGGACCCTTTCCATAGAAATTGATTGTGGCATATTCTTCAGGCATGACAAACTGCATACCAAAACGCATAAGCTGCGGTTTGTTCTTGGCATCCTTGTTGACAGTCATAGCCTCATCCACGATCAACTCTCCTTCCGGTGTCAAAGTATAGGTCATAACCAATTCGGCTTCTACGCTATTCATCTTATAGACAGCCTTCACTTGTTTGCAATCATTGACGTCCTTACATTCAAAAGACTCAAGTTTCATATTCGGATTCTTCCATGCTCCCAGTTTTCTCTGCAAGCCTGCACCGTAGTCATTATCTGTCGGTGCACGCCAGAAATCCGGCTTCACGGCATGATCTTCTTCCAGCATCGGCTTGCCATTTACATCCAGATAATCAATCCAACCTGACCACTTGTTGAATGTAACCGATGTATTTCCGGCTGTCAGAGTCAGACAAGCAACCATTTCATCCTTCTCAACATTATTGGCTTTCTTGTTCTTATGTGCCTTTGGATCCTGAGCTGCGTTCATCACACTTTCTACTGTCGGGAACTGATATGGATTAAGCACGAACTGTTCGCGGGCAACCGCGTAACCTGCATTAAGCATCTGTTCAGAATGTTTCAGTACGAAATCAATGTTCAGAACATATTCCTTATTTTGGTTCTTCGGGGCAGTAAAACCGTTGAGTTTAATGACTTTTTTCTGCTGAGCCTTAATATCGTCAACAGAATTGTGTCCGCTGGCTACCACCTTGCCTTCCTCTTCCACTGTCCAAAGCAACTCTACATCGTCTATAGACTTGAAGAAGTTTTCATTATAAACTTCTACCAGACCATTTGCAAGATCTTTTGGAGTAACCCAGATGCTCTGGTAGTAATAGCGAACCTCATTGGCATGCGGGTTCGGATCACGCTCTGGATTGACTATACCATTGTTGTTGAAGTTATGGTCACTGGCCGGATAACGTCCGAAGTCACCTCCATAGGCATAGATTGTCTTACCAGCCTTATTGGTTGCGCGGATAGCCTGATCGGCGAAGTCCCAAATAAAACCACCCTGATACTTAGGATATTTACGGACAAGATCCCAATATTCTTTGAAACCTCCCATTGAATTACCCATCGCATGTGCATACTCACACTGTATCAAAGGACGCGGATTATTATTTTGGGCATAGCTTTCACAACCTCCATAATCGTAATACATCGGACAGAAAATGTCTGTCTTTCCATTTTGTCCGGCCTGCTCATACTGACAAGGACGGCTCGGATCGTAAGCTTTGACCATATCGTAAGCCTTCTCAAAATTAGGACCATAACCGGCTTCGTTACCAACGCTCCAGAATATGATGGAAGGATGATTCTTGTAAATCTTCACATTGCTCTCGTTACGCTCCAAATGAGCCTTCTCATAAGTAGGTTCTTTAGCCAGCGTCTTGTCACCGTATCCCATTCCGTGACTCTCGATATTAGCCTCAGCAACAAGGTAAATACCATAAATGTCGCACAATTCATACCAACGCGGATCGTCAGGATAATGGCAGGTACGTACGGCATTGATGTTCAATTCCTTCATTACCTTGATATCCTTCAACATATCATCCATAGTCACAACGTAACCCGTACCCGGATTCATTTCATGGCGATTCACACCCTTGAACAATACGGGTTGACCATTGACCAATACCTGTGCATTTTTGATTTCTACTTTACGGAAACCTACACGCTGTGGAATAACTTCAATGACATTACCGTTTTTGTCTGAAAGAGTGGTATACAGCATATAGAGGTCAGGAGTTTCCGCAGTCCATTTCTGAGGATTCTTGACTTCCATATTAAACTCTACCTGTCCGGCCTTGCCTATCTCCACTTCCTGTGAAGCCACTTCCTTACCATTCTGATCTTTCAGAGAAAGGCTGACCTTCTTTCCGTTGGCATTGGCAAAATTCAACTTGACTTTCAACTGGCCATCCTGATAATTATTGACCAGATCGGGAGTTATGAAAAGATCTTGTACATGAGCCTGCGGACGGGCATAAAGATACACTTCACGTGCAATTCCCGTAAAGCGCCAGAAATCCTGGTCTTCCAGATAAGATCCGTCACACCAGCGCATCACTTGCATAGCAATAAGGTTCTCCTGTCCGGGCTTGAGATATTTGGTCAAATCGAACTCGGCAGCAGTCTTACTGTCTTCTGAATAGCCGACAAACTTACCGTTTACCCATACATACAAATTGGAGGTTGCAGAACCGACATGCAAATAAATCCGCTCACCCTTCCAGTCAGCCGGAACGGTAATCTCTTTACGATATGAACCGGTATAGTTGTTTTTTTCTTCAATATAAGGTGGTTTGCTTTCAAACTGGGTTCTCCAGGCATAACCGTTATTGGAATAGATGGGATCTCCGTAGCCATTCATTTCAAAAAGACCCGGTACAGGAAATTCCCCCCACTGTGAATCATCGAATTTCAGAGAATAAAATTCCTTTGGTGCTTTGTCATGATCCTTTGAAAACAGGAATTTCCATTTTCCCTCCAATGAGAGATAACGTTCTGATTCATTTTTCTGCCCTCTTTCTGCCAGATTATCTGATTCATAAGCAAAAAAAGCAGCACGCGGCGTCTCGGTATTCACCTTGTTGACCTGAGGATCCAACCAATAAGCCTTTTCCTTTTGTGCATATACGGCAAAAGCCGACAAACATGCACAAGACAGCATTAATTGTTTAATCATGGAATTAAAAACTTAATTGTGCGTTTCCACGCGGTTAAAAACTTGAATTAGTATGGTGCAAAGATAATATTTTTGTTTTAAATTTCTACTTTTCTACAAGTTTTCAAAAAAATATTATAATCTCGCCTTAATAATCATTAACTTTGGTCACGAAAACAACATTATATTATATACGAATCAAATCTACTAACACATGAAAACCGATTTTTCATCGCCTTTTAACCCTAATCAGAAGACCTCTATGCCCGACGGTAATGAAGGCTCTCTAAGCATAAGGCTGAAAAAGATGATGCCCTGGATTGCGGGTATTGTCTTACCGGCAATTATGGCTTTTCTACTGTATTTTTTTGAATCGGATACATTATACCGCATTCAAGAACTTAACCTTTTTCTACCCACAAAAGTATTCTGGCAATCATTGGCAGAATATCCGGGTGGTGCACTATTGTGGATCAGTTGTTTCCTGACTCAATTTTTCTATTATCCAGCAGCAGGTTGCTGTATATTGGCCCTTCTCTGGATATTATTGTTCTTTGCAATTAAAAACACTTACCGTCTCTCCAACATTTGGAGTATTCTGTCAGCAGCCGCTCCGGCCTGCCTGCTGGCCAGTATCACACAGATGGGATACTTTATCTATTACATTAAGTTACAGGGTTATTTCTTCGCCGGTACTTGCGGTTTCCTGATTGCCATATATGCAGTATGGCTCTTCAGCCGCATACGCCGTCCTTATAATCTGGCTTGGATCGTAGCCTGGACTGTTATCGGTTATCCGTTATTGGGAACCTATGCCCTTTTAGGTACAGTCTACATGGGACTTCTGGCCATATTCCAGCAAGGAAGCTGGCTCAAGGACAGAATAGTTCCTTTCATTATCTCCTTGCTACTCGTAGCGGGTATTCCTCTGATTGCCTATCAATTCTATTCACAGACTTCCTTATCAACCATTTATACAGCTGCTCTTCCCAGTTTCGATGTAGCTGGACAAACCTATACGGAATACCGCCTTCCTTTTGAAATTCTGTTCTTCAGCCCTGTGGTATTCACTCTACTACACCGTATCAACCTGCAGCCCAAAACCTGGACTTACGCCATCATACAAGTAGCAGCCCTAGGTATTTTAATTTATCTGATCAAACCATTCTGGTATCATGATGAGAATTTCAAGAAAGAGCTGCGCATGAACCGGGCCATAGAGGAAGAGAACTGGGAAGCCGTTATCCGGGAATCTTTAGAAGGAGATGCTGAACCGACCAGACAAATCGTCATGTACAGAAATCTGGCCTTATTCCGTTTGGGACGAGCCGGCAACGAAATGTTCCATTACCGTGAAGGAGGTGCCAAACCTAATGCTCCATTTCCCGTACGACTGGTTCAGGTCGGTGGTAAAACACTTTATTATAATTACGGCCAGTTGAACTACTGCTACCGCTGGTGCATGGAAGACGGCGTTGTGTTTGGGTGGAAAGCTGAATACTATAAATTTATGGCCCGTACTTCACTTCTCAACGGCGAAATGAAAGCTGCCGAAAAATATCTCAACCTGCTTAGCCAGACACTGTTTCACAAGAAATGGGCGGAAAGATATAAAACGTATCTTGAACATCCTGAAAATATTAAAAAAGATCCGGCTTTGAAAGCAATTCTTAGTTTGAAACCACAACGTGATGAACTGGCCAGTGACTTGAATGTCATCGAAATGTACCTTCTCAAACATTTCGCCTATGACGACAGTGATGATCCTGTCTATCAGGAACAGACCCTGATTGCCGCACTGCAGATGAAAGACATAGACCTGTTCTGGAGAAGATTCATGAAATATGCCACCCTCCATCCGAAAGAGGAAATGCCCATACATTACCAGGAAGCCGCTTATCTCTACGGCCACTTGGAAAACAAAGTGGATATCAGCCACATGCCATTCTCGCAGGGTGTCATCGATTCATACAACCGCTTTATGGAGTTTACCCAGCAATGTGCCGGATTGACAGAAGAACAAATGGCTACCGCCTTTTACCCGCAATTCGGACAAACGTTCTATTACTACTATTTCCTGGTCAGAGGACTTCAAACTTATTGATAACGAATATGAAAAAAAACATATATTACTCATTTGTACTGCTCATGACCCTGTTATGCGCAGCCTGCAGCACCATAGTGCCCGAATCATTCAACGAGAACCAAAACCTGCCGGTTATCTATCCAGACTACTGTAATGTGACAATACCTCCCAACATTGCTCCGCTACATTTCATGATAGATGAAAAGGGAGACCACTATATCACCCGAATCAGCAGTCCTCATCAGGAATGGACAGGAGAAGGACAAAAAGCAATGCCGTCACTGAAACAGTGGCGCGAACTGACCGCTGATGCCAAAGGTCAATCCCTTCAGGTAGAAGTGTACGTAGAAGAAGGAAAGCAATGGACCAAATTCAAGACTTTCAATCTGTACGTAGCAGAAGAGGATATTGACCCTTATATTTCTTACCGTCTTATCTCGCCTTCTTATGTCACTTACAAAGATTTGACCATCAACCAGCGTGACCTGACCAGTTACGATGAATCTGTCATCTATGGCAACATGATGAACACATCTGTCGATAAAGGCCAATGCATTAATTGCCATTCCTACCAGAATTACAACCCGGAACGCATGCAATTTCATGTAAGGGAAGGCTACGGCGGTACGGTCATCGCTTACGACGGCAAGTTACGGAAAGTCAATGCCAAGACAGACTCTCTTATCTCATCCGGTGTATATCCCTCATGGCATCCGACGTTGCCTCTGATCGCCTATTCCGTCAACACTACCGGACAAACGTTTCACACACTTGACATACAAAAAATCGAGGTTCAGGATATGGCCAGCGACCTGATTATCTACGATGTAGATAAAAATGAAGTGACTCGTATCAAAGGAGATGACAATGAAATGGAGGTGTTCCCCTGGTGGAGTCCCAAAGGAGACTGTCTATACTACTGCTCAGCACATTACGAACGCAAAGACACCGGTAACATTACAAGTGAACTGATCAGGAATTACAAAGATGTCAAATACAATATTTACCGGCGTAAAGTCAACCCACAGACGCTTCAGGTAGATTCTGCCGAACTGGTATTTGATGCTACAGCCCTGCAAAAGAGCGCCACTCTACCACGTATATCTCCCGACGGTCGTTACCTGATGTTCACATTAGGCGGTTTCGGCGTGTTCCATATCTGGCATACCGATGCCGATCTTTACCTGATGGATTTACAGTCCGGACAAACACGCCCCATGACCGAGATGAATTCCGATAACGTGGAAAGCTATCATTCATGGAGTAGCAACGGCAGATGGGTTATCTTCAGCAGCCGACGTACTGACGGTAATTTCACACGCCCGTTTATCGCTTACTTTGATAAGAACGGAAAAGGCAGAAAAGCCTTTGAACTGCCGCAGGAAGATCCAGACATGCACCGTCAGTTCATGCGCAGTTACAACATTCCGGAATTCATGAACGGCCCGGTCAATATTTCTGCCCAGGATTTTGCAGACATCATCAAAAACGGGAAAATAGAATCTGCACGACAACGAAACTAATATATTAACCTAAAACAATGATCAGCAAATGAAAAAACAATTAATGAAATGGCTGATGGTTTCAGCCTGTCTTTGTCCTGCCATTCCGGCTCTGGCACAAGGACAACTGGAAGATTATCAGCGAGCCTACGGGCTTTATGAAAAGTTCAAGGCAGACCAGGTTTTCCAGAATCCTGAACAGATCAACTGGAGCAATGCCTCTACATTCCATTATATGATCTTTACCGAAAACGGGCCAGCCTATTATATCGGCTGTGTAAACGGAAATCAAGCAGAAGGAGCCACTATGAAAACAGTCAACATGAATGGAGTGGCCCAAATCCTCAGCAAGGAAACCGGTAAAGAAGTAAAAGCACAATATCTCAGACTGGAACGTTTCAGTCCGGACAAAGAAGACACCGAAAAAATTACATTTAATTTTGACGGATACCGTTGGGAAATAGGACAAGCCTGCCAAAATGCAGTTACCCTGCTCAAAAAGGAAAAGCTACAACCTGCCCCACATAGAAAACAGCGTCACTGGATGGAAGTGGACGATGAAAAAGGAAACGGCCCGGTTTTCTCTCCTGACGGAAAACTAAAAGCATATATCAAAAATGACAATATCTATATTAGCGATGCTGATGGCAGAAATGAACGGGCACTGAGCAATGACGGCACACCTGGAAATTACTATTCCAGCTGGATCAGATGGAGTCCGGACAGTCGCTATGTGGCCTCCACACGCATCAGACCTGCAGAAAAACGTTATGTCTATTATGTGGAAAGTTCGCCGAAAAACCAGCTCCAACCCATTCTTCACAAACAGGAATATGCCAAACCTGGGGATGAATTACGCTTCAAAGTGCCTTGTGCATTCAATGTCCAGACAGGAAAGGCGGCAATCCCTTCCACCGAACTGTTCAGTAAACAATATGACTTGTACGGACCGAACTGGAGTGAAGACAGCAAGACGCTGACGTTTGAATATAACGAACGCGGACATAAAGTCTACAGGGTTTTGGAACTGAATGCAGAAACAGGAGCCGTACGGACCTTGATTGAAGAAACCAGCCCTACATTTGTCAATTACAACCGTATGTTCCGTCACACCCTTAAAGGTGGCCGTCAAATGATATGGATGAGTGAACGGGACAACTGGACTCATCTCTACCTATATGATTTGAAGAAAGCGAAGGTTGACCATCAGATCACCAAGGGGGAATGGGTTGTGCGCCGGGTACTGAAGGTTGATGAAGACAACCAGACCATTTATTTCACAGCCAGTGGAGTCAATCCAAATGAAGATCCATACCAGATACATTATTACAAAATTGGATTCAACGGTAAAAACATGGTCTGCCTGACTCCCGAAGATGGAAACCATTCAGCCGTATTCAATGAAGACTTCTCCCTAATGATAGACAAATATTCCAAAGTAAACCAGGCTCCTGTCACTGTCTTGCGCAGCACTGCCGGCGAAGCTTCGGACAAAAAAATACTGGCCACAGCCGATCTGAGCCGTCTGAAAGCCAATGGATGGATAGCACCGGAAATTTTCAGCGCCCCCGGCCGCGACGGCAAGACCATGATGTGGGGTATCATCCAACGCCCGACCAACTTTGACCCAAACAAGAAATATCCTGTTATTGAATATATCTATTCCGGTCCTGGTGATGCCTACACGCCTAAAAGCTTCTTCTCATACAACGGATATATGACTGCTTTGGCCGAACTTGGCTTTATCGTCGTGCAACTGGACGGTATGGGCACTTCATATCGCGGAAAGAAATTTGAAGAAATCTGTTACAAGAATCTTAAAGATGCAGGTTTCCCCGACCGCATCAAATGGATAGAAGCAGCTGCAGCCAAATATCCTTACATGGATGCTTCACGCGTAGGTATATTCGGTGCGTCTGCCGGCGGACAGGAAGCACTGACTGCCGTACTGAATCACCCGGAATTCTACAAAGCTGCATATTCAAGCTGCGGATGCCACGATAACCGTATGGACAAGATATGGTGGAACGAGCAATGGATGGGTTATCCTGTAGATAGCAGTTACATTGAATGTTCAAACGTAGAAAATGCCTATAAACTGACACGTCCTTTGATGATTGTCGTCGGTGAACTGGATGACAATGTGGATCCAGCCTCTACCATGCAGGTTGTCAATGCTCTTATCAAGGCAAACAAGGACTTCGAACTGGTTGTGCTTCCGGGCGTCGGCCATTCAATGGGTGAACGCTTTGGCGAACATAAACGTTATGACTTTTTCGTAAAGGAATTATTGGGTATAGATCCTCCTAAATGGCAGGATTTGGAGAAGAAATAAAAACGTCGTATAAGAGAAAATAATATCAGGTAGGAAGGAAACACCGTTTTCTTCCTACCTGATATTATTTTGGAACCCAATCATATTTTGACCAATAAGCAATCACCATCCTAACCACCCAATGAGATCTATAATCCTGAAAAGGGGAAAACATAAGCTCACATATACCAGAAACGGCATAATCTGTGGAAGTATCCGATCAGATTATGCCGTTGTTTTATTCAATCAGGAAATCCTGATTATTTGATGGTCACAGAAAGCGGTGTCTTCAAGTCTTCTGCATATTTTGAAATAGTCTCCTGCCAGATATTAAAATCAGGCATGTCGTATTTGCTCCATGCCATACCGAAATAGTATGTAAATGTAGCATCAGGTTTATAATTCTCAATACCCACGACATGTCCTACACCTCCAGCCGTTTCTTTTTCCAATGGCAAGTATTTCACAGTCTTGGCATTTGGGAAAAGACAACCGATATAAATCTGTCCGTTCATCATCTCAGGATGATCAGTCGGATCGGCATAAGCGACAAAGCGGTTTTTCTTATTAATGACATAGCTTTCCGCATCACTCTTGTGAACAACTATGCCGGCTGCCACTTGACGGTCTGAACTTAAGCCACTATAAGTTACTTCGCATTTATTGAAATGAGTTCCTTTCTTCAAGGTTATCACTCTGGTTTCAACCACATTTTCATCAGACCCGACTTTAGAGGCATTATATACCAGTTTAACAGTGAAGCGTAACGGGCCATTATCCAAAATAGTGGCTTCTTTCCAGCACCACGGCATGATAAACTGATCACCATCCATTAAGGCTGGTGTGCCGGCACCCAACGTAGCACCAACAGTGTAAGCATCCATTCCGTATCCATGATCCAAATGATAACCCAACATACGGGTTACTCCATCGCATTCATTACCTCTTCCGGCTTTACGTAAACGGTCATGAATAGCATAAGATTCCAATTCATTGGCATAGAATTGCTCTACAACAGGATATGCCTGATTTTTTGTAAAGACATCAAAGCCGAACGCCTGTTGATTTTGTTTCTGAAGTTGAGGTCCATAAGCACGCCAGGCCGCTTTATCATTCTCCCAGGCCATATCGTCCAGACGGTTAGGGTAAATTCGTCCATAAGCCACATTCCGATAAACGGAAGGTATACCTTTCTCAATAGTCAATGTAGTAGTGGTCTGCGGACGGACATTCACTTCAACCAAAACCTTTCCATCATATGTCAGCTGATAAGGCAGTTCCATTCGGTAAGCATCCCGAACAATAAACTGGCGGCCACCGCCAATGTTCAGTTTGCCATATACAGTTTTGGCATCCAGTTCAATGATCTCACGACGCATCTCAGAAGTGGCATTCTTCACCTCTACAGTCATTGACGGCTTGAAACTGCCAACGGTGCCATCCATGTAACGCACCATTTCGCAAGCAGCCAACAACCACGCACCGGTTCCAAACGGAGCCTGTGACTTGGCATCTACATTCTTTGTGGGATCCGGCTTCTCACCAATAGGCTGTACATATCCGATGCTACCATCCGGCTGAAGCGCAGTTTTCACCAAATAATTCCATGCTTTATCTATAACCGGAGCATATTTTGCACGATCCAAAAGACCATTGTTCACTCCCCAAAGCATACCATAAGTAAAGAAAGCAGTACCACTGGTTTCCGGACCCGGAGCATCTGCTTCACAAAGCATGCTTCTACTCCAATATCCGGCATCCTGCTGACAACGGGCTACGCCCTGCGCCAACTGCTGGAAACGGTCTACAAAAAAGTCGCGGTGTTTATAGTCCTTTGGCATATCAGCAAGAACCTTAGCCAATCCGGCCAAGACCCAGCCATCACCACGAGCCCAGAAACTTTTTCCACCGCTGGCTGTTTTTACCTTTGGATAAATATACTTGGCATCACGATAATAGAGCTGGGCTTCCTTATCAAACATCAGACTGTCACTCCAAAGGAAATTCTCATACATGCGGTCAAGATACATTTCATCACCGGTAAGCTTGTACATTTTTGACATGACGGGCATCACCATATAAAGTGCATCACTCCACCACCAGAATTTGGTTTCGTTCATGTGACATGCATAGCTCATTACTTCCTTGGCACGGGCAACCTTGAATTCATCCGGATTCATCATATACATGTCGATATAGGTCTGAAAACAGATCTGCCAGTCACCGAACAACACGAAATCATGTCCTTCACCATAGGTCTTGTATTTCCAATTACGCTTGTCATTACTGCGTGCTCCTTTCCAGTCGTTATGATAGCACCATTTGCTGCTATAATCCAGATAGGCTGCTTTACCGGTCATCTTATACGCTTCCATATTTCCGGTATAATATGCAGCATTATCCCAGAAAGCACGACAATAAGGCGTATTATGCGCCTGCCAATAGTCATTTACTTTTTCAATCAACTGAAGAACATTTGCGGATGAAGACGTATTCTGGGCCTTGATTTCCGAGGCTACCCCCAACCATAACGCCAATACCCACACGATACTGATTTTTAATTTGGTCATAACGGTTAATTATTAAAGATTGTTTTTCATATATTTTATTGCAAATGTAAGAAAAAAGCTTGAAATCGCATTATAAACAGAGCCCGGTTTTTGCCAATCTGCCTTGGAATGCACCCCGTTCACGCATTCTGGCCTTCACTTTTTCTGTAAATTCATAATTTTTCAGCCCCCAGTCCGGTGCTATCAACAACTCCTTGGGTGATTGGGAGACAAACCGTTCCAACACGATATCTGCACGAAGACGTTCGATATAATCGATAGCCAAATCAATATATTCCTCTGCCGTAAACAGATGAAAATCTTGTGGACATTCCTGAAATTCGTGCGCCATCCGGGTTCCGCGTATAAGCTGGAGTTGATGGAGTTTTAATGTAGTCAACGGAAGACCGGAAATAAGCCCAGCCTGCTTCATTAAAGTTTCATGATTTTCTCCCGGAAGACCGAGAATAACATGCCCTCCCGTACGAATACCGGCTGAAGCAGTCCGCTCTACAGCCCGACAACTGTCGGCAAAAGTATGTCCGCGATTTATACGCTTAAGAATTGCATCATCCGCACTTTCGATACCATACTCCACCAAAAGAAAAGTCTGCTTATTCAAAATTTCCAGATATTTCAATAAATCATCCGGCATACAATCCGGTCTTGTTCCTATCACCAATCCGACTACATCACGTACGGACAAAGCTTCTTCATATTTGCTTTTAAGCTCTTCCAGCCCTGCATAGGTATTGGTATAAGCTTGGAAATAGGCCAGATACTTCATTTCCGGATATTTTCTCGCAAAAAATCGCATACCTTCTTCCAGTTGCTGCGTCACCGACTTGTCCGTCCGGCAATAATCAGGATTAAAAGTCTGGTTATTACAATAGGTACAGCCTCCCCAACCTTTTTCACCATTACGGTTAGGACAGGTAAAACCGGCATTTAAAGATATCTTCTGCACCTTGCACCCCAATTGGGCACGTAAATAAGGCCCGAGTTCAGTATACAAAAAAGGCTGTTGCATGCTTTTTCAGTTGTTTTGTCGGTGCAAAGATAGAAAAAAAACTTATCTTTGCGGAATGCCTGCTGAAAAGGAAACAATCACAAAGATAGATATATGAAAAAGATGAAGAAAATCACCAGTTTGCTCCTCGGTTGCCTGGCTTGTATTGTTCCTACCCAGATTCATGCCGAGGATTTATCATTAAAAGACCTTTGCAACGGTACATACAGTGCCAAAAGGATCTATGGCGTCAACCCACTAAACGACGGGGAAAGTTATTCCCAATTAAGTTCTGACCAGAAACAGGTCATTGCCTACTCTTTCAGAAACGGTGCCCAGCAACGGGTTATTTTTGACGTAGCCACCGCCCGCGAAGTCAAACTTGACAAAATCGACGGTTACATTATGTCACCGGATGAAAAAAAGATGCTCATACGTACTGAGACAAAACCTATTTATCGTCGTTCCTATACTGCAGTATACTACATTTACGATATAGAAAACCGTATCCTGACTCCACTTTCCGAAAACGGACCACAGCAAATGCCTAAATTCTCACCTGACGGTAACCTTATTGCATTTGTACGCAACAATAACCTTTTCCTGGTCAAGTTACTTTTCAACAACAGTGAGAGCCAAGTCACAAAAGACGGCGAGTTCAATTCAATCATCAACGGTATTCCGGACTGGGTAAACGAAGAAGAGTTTGCCACAAACTGTTCATTCGACTTCAATGCGGACAATACCATGCTGGCCTGGATCCGTTATGATGAAAGCAAAGTTGCCACATTTTCCTTCCCTTGGTATAAAGGCAGTCATCCGGCCAAAGAAGAATATGCCGAATATCCCGGACGCTATGAATATAAATACCCCATGGCCGGTACCACAAACTCTACAGTCAGCGTACAGTCCTTCGATATCAAAAGCCGTGTCATCCGCGACATGAAATTACCTCTTCCTGAAGAAGGCTATATTCCTCGCATCCATTTTACGAATGACCCTAACAAGCTTGCTGTATTCACCATCAACCGCCATCAGGATTGTCTTGAAGTATACATGGCCAATCCCCGTTCTACCGAGTGCAAGAAAATTCTCCGTGACGAGGTTAGCAAATATATTTCAGAGAAAGTATACATGAACCTGAAGTTCTATCCAAACCGATTCATCATCATGAGCGAACGCGATGGATTCAATCATCTGTATGCCTATAATTTCAATGGTTCATTAATCAAAAAAATCACACAGGGCAACATGGTTGTCAACGATTTTTATGGTTATGACGAAGGCACTGGCAGTTATTATTATTCAGCCAACATGGCAGATGATCCTATCCACACGGACGTATACTGCACAGACAAGAACGGCAAAACAATAAAACTCTCTTCAGAAAAGGGACAAAACAGTGCAATTTTCAGCAAAAACATGAAGTATTACATGAACGTATACTCCAATATCAATACGCCGTTCGTCACAGCACTCTGCAATAATAAAGGTAAAACGCTAAAAGTCTTAGAAGACAATGCTGCTCTCAAGCAAAAACTGGCAAATATAAGTCTTGGATCACGTGAATTCTTCTCATTTACAACCGGAGAAGGAATTAAGTTACATGGTTATACGGTCAAACCGGCCAATTTCGATCCTCAAAAGAAATATCCAGTAATTCTGTTCCAATACAGCGGACCAGGCTCACAGCAAGTTATCGACTCATGGGGAGCTGGCAACATGGGAGGCACACTTTATGAACAATATCTGACCCAAAAAGGTTTCATAGCTGTATGTGTAGACGGTCGCGGAACAGGCGGACGAGGAGCTGATTTTGAAAAATGCACTTATCTGAAACTAGGCGATCTGGAATCCAAGGATCAGGTGGAAACCGCCATCTATCTGGGACAGCAATCTTATGTAGATGCTTCACGTATTGGCATTTGGGGATGGAGTTACGGTGGTTTCAACACGCTGATGAGTATGAGCGAAGGTCGTCCGGTCTTTGCTGCCGGTGTGGCTGTAGCTCCTCCTACCTGTTGGAAATACTATGATACTGTTTACACGGAACGATTCATGCGTACACCAAAAGAAAATGCTGAAGGATATGCTTTAGGACCTATCAGTCGAGCCAACCAGCTTCACGGCAGTCTGCTAATCTGCCACGGCACAGCCGACGACAACGTTCATTTCCGCAACAGCATGGAATATGCAGAAGCACTTGTTCAAGCCAACAAACCTTTCATGATGTTGCCTTATAACAACCGTAATCATAACATCATTGGAGGTAATACCCGTAATCATCTGTTTACGGCTATCACCAACTTCTTTATTGACCATTTGCAAAAATAAGCATTCATCATAAGATTATATAATGGCATTTACATCCTTCGGACTTGTAAATGCCATTTTTATTTCACTGTTCCCAATCAATAGTCTTTTATTATCCATTTTTCCACCGTCTTCTTTATCTTATCCGAACATATAATTATCACAATTATCTTTCAAATTTTAGATCTTTTTCCGATTAAATATGTAACTTTGCTTCCTATGAAAAAATTCATTCTTATCACAGGCGGTGAACGCTCAGGAAAGAGTCGTTACGCCGAATCGCTTGCCCTCAGTCTCTCGCCTAATCCGGTTTATCTGGCTACGGCACGCATTTGGGATGAGGAATTCAGGCAGCGGGTCATCAAGCATCAATCTCGGCGAGGACCACAATGGACCAACATTGAAGAACAAAAATTTCTAAGCCAACATCAGTTTACCGACCGTGTAGTAGTCGTAGACTGTCTTACCCTATGGGCTACCAATTTCTTTTACGACTGCAGTACCCCGAAACCAGGTCAGGAACTACCGGCTGTTTCTCAAGACTGTAATACAGAAAAGCCCAATATAGTGGATCAGGCTTTACAGCAGCTTCAGAAGGAACTCACCTTACTTGTCCAGCAAGATGCCATCTTCATCTGTGTAACCAATGAAATAGGTTCCGGAGGTACAAATATAAACCCAGTACAACGGCAATTTACAGATTTACTTGGACGCCTCAACCAATTTGCAGCCAAAATGGCTGATGAAGTCATACTGATGGTTAGCGGCATCAATGTCAAAATAAAAGGATAAATTCACTCATATTATGATCAGGCACTTCCATATAACAAACCCCGATACCCATGTAGAAAAAGCCATAAGGCAGAAAATAGATCATCTCAACAAGCCCAAAGGTTCTCTCGGCATGCTGGAAACTCTGGCTCTACAAATAGCCCTCATACAACATACTGATAAACCTGTATTGCGCCATCCATGTCATCTGATGTTAGGAGCAGATCATGGAGTGGAACGCGAAAATGTCAGCATATCGCCACGTGATGTCACCTGGCAACAAATGATCAACTTCACACGAGGCGGAGCTGCCGTCAACATGTTCTGCCGTCAACATGGATTTGAACTCATGATCATAGATATGGGAGTAGATCATGACCTTACCGGTGTTCCGGGTATTATCAATCATAAAGTAGCTTTGGGTACGGCCAATTTCAAAATAGAACCGGCCATGACTCCCTCACAGGCAGAACAATGTATCAGATGCGGCGAACAGTTTGTTACCCAATGTCACGAAAAAGGCTGCAACATTATCTCCATTGGAGAAATGGGTATAGCCAACACCTCTGCTGCGGCAGCCTGGATGCATCTGCTCACTCACCTACCCCTGAAACAATGTGTAGGTGCTGGTGCCGGCCTCAACGAAGAAGGTATCCGCCACAAACTGGAAGTCATAGAAGAATCCGTGAACTGTTTTAATCAAAAAAAAGATAGTTTATGGCCTAATATCCCATACGAATTGCAGGTGCTGTATTGGTTCGGCGGATTTGAAATGGTAACAGCAGTCGGAGCAATGCTCAGAGCAGCCGAACTGCAAATGATCATACTCGTGGATGGTTTCATCATGACAGCCTGTATGCTCATGGCACATGCCTTATACCCTCAGACAACCGCCTATGCCATATTCGGACATCAAGGTGACGAAGCCGGACACCGACTGATGCTGGAAGCCCTACATGCCAGTCCACTACTGAAACTTGGACTACGTCTGGGCGAAGGCACCGGAGCACTTTGCGCGTTTCCACTGGTTGATTCTGCCGTAAGAATGCTTAATGAAATGGATAACTTTGAACATGCGGGCATTATCAAATATTTTTAAGCACTTCGACAAAAAATAGCGCAAATGATTATACAACGTTTATGGGCTGCCTTGATGTGCTTTACACGCCTGCCGTTATGGCGCATCAAAAGCGTGGACAGCAGTTGCTTTGCCCACGTCGTGGACTATTGGCCTATCGCCGGTTGGCTTACAGGTGGATTTATGGCAAGTGTATTCTTTGTCAGTCATCTTTTTTTGCCTGTTTCCGTAGCTGTATGGATAGCTATTGCTGCCCGTATTTGTCTCACAGGAGCACTTCATGAAGACGGTCTGGCCGATTTGGCTGATGCAACAGGAGGATCCGGTGGTTCTAAAGAACGTATGCTACAGATCATGAAAGATTCTCATATTGGTTCTTTTGGCGTTATTGCTCTGATTATCCATTTTGCGTTACTGCATGGTTTAGGAACTTCATTTGATCCCGGCTTAATACCCGTCATTATGTTAACAGCAGATATTGCCGGTAAAGCTTCTGCCAGTTGGATCATTTACCAGATGCCTTATGCACGTACAGCAGAACAGGCTAAAATGAAAACCATATACGTTTCATGGCAAGGCATGGAAATCATCAAACACCTTTTACGATGTTTAGTCGCATTAATCCCTGCCATTATACTGATCATTCATAAAGAAAGTATTTCTTATCTTTGGGCTTTTATAGCACCGGTTATCACGATCATGTCATTAAGAATATGGTTTAAACACAAATTGGGTGGTTATACCGGTGACTGTTGCGGAGCTGCTTTTCTGATCTGCGAACTTTCGTTTTATCTATTTGCAGCTGTATTAAACAACTGATTTTTATACATTATAATAAAAATCAATACTTAATTTAAACAAAAAAACTGATCATTATGGAAATATACCTTATCCGACATACTTCTGTAGACGTTCCCAAAGGAACATGTTACGGATTTACAGATGTTCCCCTACAACCATCCTTTGAATCAGAGGCTTCACAAACCCGTAAACAACTGGAAGGTATAACTTTCGACCGTGTATTCACCAGTCCGCTCAGCCGAGCAACCAAACTGGCCCATTTTTGCGGATATCCGGATGCAATTCCAGACGACCGGCTTAAGGAAATGAACATGGGCGAATGGGAAATGAAAAAATTCGATGAAATCAATGATCCTCAGCTTCAGAAATGGTACGATCATTATATTGATACACCGACAACCGGAGGCGAATCGTTCCGCGATCTATACCATCGCGTCAGCCATTTTTTAAACGAACTTCGCACACATGACGAAATACACCGCGTTGCCATATTTGCTCACGGTGGCGTACTGATTTGTGCGCAAGTATTCGCCGGAGAAATTGATATCGAAAAAGGAATGGCACATCTTACGCCCTACGGCGGAGTCATCAAGATTAATATCTAAATATTACCTGTCTACATTCTATAATATATTCACACATCAAAATGAAATTGCGTTTCCTTCTGTATCTGATTATCTCAATGGTCTTGTCTGCTACCTCAACGGCAACAGATCTTTGCCGCATGACCTATACTCGCCTCAATGCTTCAGATGGTCTGAGTGACAATCAGGTTCAACACATATTGCAATTGCCAGACGGGCGGATGATCTTTACGACAAGAGGAAACATCAATCTATACGATGGTAAACAGTTCAGATATATCCATCAACAAGAAGGCTCTGTTTACAAACTTAAAGGATATGCTGGAGCCTATCATGTTTATATTGGGCATGATGACCTGCTTTGGGTCAAGGATTGGAATAAATTATGGTGTCTGGATCTCAGACATGAACGGTACGTCAACCAACTGGAAAACCTCTTCCTCAAAATGGGCATTCAAGAGGAAGTGACTGATATTTTTGCTGATCATCAGAAAGATCTTTGGGTTATCACGTCCAAAGGTGTATGGGATGCACAACGCCACTGTTATCTAAGGTTACAGCCAACTGTTCACCAGAACTCATTGTTGGACATCATACGGCAGGATCATCAACTCCTTCTTTTCTACGATACTGGAGAAGTCATCATATATGATATTCAAAAAGATAAAATACTACACACCGTTGCCAAACCCGTAAAAGAATACAAAAGGCTGTTCGGTGGAATGTCATTAGCTATCAACGGTGATCAGAATCACATATATCAAGTATGCAATGGCGAGATGGCTGCTGTATTTGAATTCAACCTGCAAACAAGAGAATGGACACAACTGCTTCTTACCCCATATACCCTTCACACGATCATCGTCACCCCCGACAAGCAGGCTTATGTCACTTGTGGAAAAGGAATATGGCATATTGATCTGGCAGCAAGAAAAAACATCTACCATCCATCTGTCATAACAGACGAAGGGCAATTATTAACAACAGACATTAATACGATCTATCAGGACAGACAACAAGGCATCTGGCTAGGCACATACAATCAAGGACTTCTATACGCACACCCTGCAAGACAAAGATTTCATTCAGCAACCTCACTGAAAGAACTTGGATTAAGAGACTTACAGGAAAATACCTCATCCAAAACTCTGCATGAGCAGACACAAAACCCGTTGACTGACTCTCGCGGCTGGATATGGACCAAAACATGTGACGGCCTTAAACTTTACCAGCCAGAAACGAAAACATCACGCATATTCTACACTGAGAACGGTCTTTCAAACAATTTTATACATGCCATCATAGAAGATCACAAAGGAAGGATATGGGTCAGTACAAGCCATGGGATTTCACGTCTGGAACACAACAAACAAAACAAGAAGTTTCGTTTGGACAGTTATAATCAAAATGACGGAACCCTTAAAGAAGAATACCTTGATAATAAAGCATTCAGATTACCTGACGGCCGTATTCTGATGCAAGGCATCGAAGGATGGACAGTATTCCATCCAGACAGTTCTGATCTGAAAAAAGAATGCTTCATGCCCTTACTGGCCGGGATTTCCGTACACGGACGTCCACTGACTATCATAACAGATTCATCAGAAGCCAGTCCGTCTCTCAACGAAGCCGTACCTTATACAGATCATGTGGAACTTGAATGGACGGACAATACTTTATCCTTTAGATTCTCAGCGCTTAACTATGCTTCACCGGAACAGACCTATTACAGGTATCGGCTCATCCACGATGCCGATTCCGTATGGCAAACTGCCCGTCATTATCCTGGAGAATCTCTTGTAGACGAACAAGGTATGCTTCATCTTGGATTTGTACAACTCGCCCCTGGAAAATACCGTCTGCAGGTTATGGCTTCCACACATCCTGAGCATTGGAAAGGCCCAATTAAAGAAATAAGCATTCTTATTCATGCTCCATGGTGGAAAACGCCATGGGCTTATGCCGGTTATATAATAGTAACATTATTGGCTTTGTCCGGAGCTTTCAGTATCTATTACAGAACTTCAAGACAACGCATGCAACAACAGCATAAAGAAGAAATTCTTATCTTACGTATCCGTTCACTTATTGAACGCTGCAATCAGTATGAACAGCAGGCAGTCTGTCCGGCTATACCTTCTGAGGAAACTGACAACAATGATTTTTCAGAAGCCGACAACATATTCCTGAATAAAGCAGTTGCCATGGTAGAGCAGCATCTGAATACCCCAGGATACTCTGTAGAACAATTGAGCAAAGACCTATGCATGGAACGTAGCGGACTTTATAAGAAACTGACCGCACTGCTTGATAAATCTCCAAGTTTGTTCATCCGCAGTATTAGACTGAAAAGAGCTGCCGACCTTATTATAGAAGGACGGATGACTATGGCTGAGATAGCCGAACATGTCGGTTTCAGTTCTTCAAGTTACATGAGTAAATGCTTCGTCGAAGAATTTGGATGCAAACCTTCGGAATATGCCCGTCAGAACAGCAGAAAAAGTATTCAACAGGATAATCATGTTGAATAACAAGTGCATAATCAGCTAAAATCATCATCAGTAGCATTCGAATCAACATAGTTATTACTATAAAGAGGCATTTTTGGAATAATTTTGTATCGACAACCTAATCAACAAAATTATTTCAAATTTAATGATCATGAAAAAAATGCTTCTGACGGTCTTCTGCTGTATTTGCGGCTGGTCAATAAATGCCCAGGAAACAACACGCACTGCACAAGGCCTGAAAAACATCATCCAGGAACAAGGCCTTTCACAAGAGGTCATTTTCTATTCGCCGGACATTGTAAGGGTGATCGCTTACCCGGGACAGAGTCGTCCGGAAAAGAAAAGTTATCCTGTCGTTCTTTCTCCAAAGGAAGTAAAACTGGACTATACGGATAACGGGAATATACTTTCGATGAAAACATCCTGCATGGAAGTAAGAGTAAACAAGCAGACCGGAAAAATAGCCTATTATGACTTGAACGGCAACCTGCTGTTGCAGGAAAAGGAATTTGGAATCAACTTCATTCCACGACAGGATGGCCCGAACAAGAGCTATCGTGTCAGCCAACGTTTTCTGCTCGATACAGACGAAATTATCTACGGACTTGGACAACAACAAGACGGTAGAATGAATCAACGCGGACAGGAGTTGTATCTGTTTAATGAAAACACTAAAGTTTCCATCCCATATATTACTTCAGAAAAAGGATATGGATTGTATTGGGATAATCCATCTCCAACCACATTCTCCGACACACCAATGGAAACTAGTTTCAACAGCGAAACCGGCTTGATGAGCGACTACTATTTTATCTACCGCAACGGTACTCAAGATGGTGTCATTGCCTGTATCCGCAAACTCACCGGAGCATCACCCATGCTGCCTCTTTGGACTATGGGATTCTGGCAGTGCAGAGAACGCTACAAAAGTAGTGACGAACTGTGTGATGTGCTCGACCGTTACCGCGAACTGGGAATCCCCTTGGATGGTATCGTACAGGACTGGCAGTATTGGGGCTGTGACTCCAACTGGAATGCCATGAAATTTATGAATCCCAGATATATCAATGCAATGGGAGATGAAAAATGGATGCGTTATTTGCCGAACGGAGAAGATCCTAATGCAAATTATCCCGAACCTCGGATCAAATCTCCCAAAGAAATGGTTGATTACGTACACAAACATAATGCACACCTGATGATCTCCATTTGGCCAAGTTTTGGACCTTGGACAGACCAATACAAAGAGCTGAAAGAAATCAATGCATTACTACCTGTAATCACGTGGCCTCGCAACTCTGGTGCACAACCCTACGATCCTTTCAATCCGAAAGCTCGTGAAATATACTGGAAATATCTCCGTAATCTCTACGACATGGATATTGACGCATGGTGGACCGATGCTACAGAACCTGATCACTTCGACCGTAAGGATAAGGATTTTGACTTCATGACTCCAGACGGTACCTTCCGCAGTGTCCACAATGCCTATCCTCTTATGTCAAACAAAGGTATCTATGAACAGCAAAGAGCTCTTTCCGACAGCAAACGTCTGTTCCTTATGACTCGTTCATCATACTTCGGACAACAGCGCTTTGCATCATTCTGCTGGAGCGGAGATGTGGTATCACAATGGCATGTCATGCGTAAACAAATCGCAGCTGGTCTTAACTATACGCTCTGCGGCATACCTTATTGGAATACAGACTTGGGCGGTTTCTTCGGATGGGAATATGGCAACAACTGGAACGATGTAGCTTATAAAGAACTTCAGGTTCGCTGGCTGCAATGGGGATGCTTCCAACCTTTAATGAGAAACCACTGTTCCTCACCTATGGAAACAGAGTTGTATAAGTTTGGAAAAGAAGGTGAATGGGCTTACGATGTACAGAAAAAATTCGTCAAGTTACGTTATCGTCTGCTTCCTTACATTTACAGCATGAATGGTGAAGTCACACAGAACAACGGCAATATCATGCGTCCTTTTGTCATGGATTTCCCCAAAGATCGCAAAGCGCTCACACTGGATAACGAATACATGTTCGGACATAACCTTCTGGTCATGCCTGTAACAGACTCTCTTTATACATACTATAACAAGAAAGGATACGCCAAATATCAGGATATAGCCAGTGCTTCTGAAAATGTGAACGTCTATTTACCGAAAGGTGCTGAATGGTATAATTTCTGGACAAATGAGAAATTGGAAGGCGGACAGGAAATAAGTATGCCGTGTCCTATTGATATCATGCCAGTATTTGTCAAAGCTGGTTCTATCATGGCTTTCGGTCCGGACGTACAGTATGCAGCCGAAAAGAAATGGGACAATCTGGAAATCCGAGTTTATCCTGGTGCTGACGGTGATTTCACTTTATACGAAGACGAAGGCGACAATTATAATTATGAAAAGGGAGCTTTCACCGAAATCAAGTTCCATTGGAACGACAAACAACGTACTTTGGAAATTGCAGCCCGCGAAGGTTCATACAAAGGAATGCTGAAATCACGCAAGTTCCGTATTCTTATTGTTGACAAGCAGTCTCCTTCCGGTGACAAAGCTGCAGTAAATGTAAATAAAACCGTTAAATATAACGGTAAGGCTCAAAGCATACGCTTCTAAAAAACAATAAAGGTTGCTGGCAGACGGATACTCCTCTAAGCCGGCAGCCTTTCATCCTGAATCTAATAACTAACTGCTGGTATTATGAAGAAAAACATGCACAAAACAATTAAAAAACTGACCTTTAACCTATTGGTCGGTTTTCTTACTGCTATTGCAACCTTATCTTCATTCAGTTGTAATGATGATATGCCTGCTGAAAGTTATTACACATTTACAGGAGAAATGATGAGCGATTTTCTTAAAAACAACCCCAATTTCAGTCATTTCTCACGTATCGTTGAACGGGCAGGCGTTATGGACTTACTCTCAGCCCGCGGCGAATACACACTATTTCCTCCTACCAACAAAGCAATTGAGCTTTATCTGGCAGAAAACCACTACGCTACAGTAGAAGATATTCCTGTTGAATACTGCGACACTTTGGCGTTTTCACATTTAGTACATTTCGTTTATACAACCAGCGATTTTTCTGATAATACTACTTATCTGAACATGCTTGAGTTTCCACTCAACATTATTGCATCAGATTCACTGGACAGCAACAATCTGCGTGTCAGTGTTATCAATTCCACTTCAGCCATCATCAATTCACTGAAAAATGACAGTGTTGAAAACGGAATCATTCATCCGGTAGACCATGTTATCGTCCCCAATACCGACTTAGGTTCACAGCTTTTGGATGAAAACCACCAAGATATCACCATTTATTACGAAGCTATGAAAGCTACCGGATTATTGGATTCTCTTTATCATTATCTGGATGCAGACTATGAAATGACCAAGAATAATTTTCCGGAAACCCGTACACTCGACTCTGGTAGTGCCGGCAATGTCTACACAGCCAAACGTCCGGACAGACGGCTGATGGGATATACTGTTTTTGCTGTTCCTGACAAAATTTTACAACAGAAATACCAATTTGACCCAACAGACATGGATGCCTGCATCAACAAACTATATGACATGGCTGTTGAACTTTATAATCCGGTAGCCTCTAGACTTGGTATTACTGATGAAGACCGCCAACTTTATTGGAACAATAACCCGGAATCATTCCATAGCCGGAAAAATCCACTCAACATGTTTATCTCCTACCATATGCTGGATCGCATGTTTACTGGTGAGAGCCAGTTTGTCAACAGATGGGGTGTCAATACAGCCAAGGCCAATCCTACTGAATGGATTTCTACTATGCTGGAATATTCAACTCTTAAAATAGAAGCAGTCTACGCCAGTACAGATCCTTTTGTAGAAAGCCCGGGCAATATTTATCTGAACCATGCTACCCAGACTGAATATCTGCCTCGTGTTAGAGGTTCACTTGTCAGTACCCCTGTCAATAATCTGTCTCTCAATTGTGCTGTTTATTATCTTGATGACATTATCGCTTATGACGAAGACATGCAAAATACAGTCATGAATACCCGCATCAGAACAGATTTCATGACACTCTTCCCAGAATTGACAACTAACGGTATCCGTCTGAACGGCCAACCGTGGTATAATTATGGCTCATGGGATAATGACAAAGAATATCGTTATGGTACCAATTACTATATTCCTAGCGGTTATCTTTCAACAGCCCAACTTAACGAAAACGGAATTTTCTTTATCATGCGTCCACATAATGAATACTGGAACTTGGGAGGCGACGAGGTCAATCTGCTCGGATCTACTTATGACTTCACATTCCGCATCCCGTCCGTTCCACCCGGCGTTTATGAAGTACGTCTTGGATTTACGGGTAATTTCCCCAACAGAGGAATCGCACAGTTCTATTTTGACGGACAACCACAAGGTATTCCCATTGACATGCGCTTGAGTGCAGCAGATCCTTCAATCGGTGCCATATACGGTAATCTGACAGAAGAAGAACTGATTGAAAACAACCAGATGCTCAAAAGTAACGGATATTACCGTGGCCCATCCAGCCTTTATGCCTATTATGGAGGAAGAGGCCAAAGCCACAAGACACCTATTTATGTACCTGGCGAATGCCACAACTTCGATGCAGCAGGCGACATCTACCGCCGTGTACTTTGCAAAGTCAACATCACCAGCAACGAATACCACACTATCAGAGTGCGCTCTGTCTATACATCAGGTAATTCATGTGCCTTTATGATGGACTATTTGGAATTGGTTCCGAACAGTATCTGTGGTGTGGGCGGACTTGGAGAAGATACCAACTAACACATTAACCTATTTATTTTTAACTATAATTCTAACTAAAATGAAACATTTCATTCTACCTCAAAGATTCCTGTTCCGGTGCTTTACGCTCGGTGTTCTGGGATTGACGGCCAATGAGCTGATTGCACAGGAAGTGTACAAGTTCCATTGTCAGGATTACGTGTCTACAGACGATAACCGTGCGCCTCAATCGGTTTTCAGTTATGACGAAACTGGCAATACATTCACCATCAATGCTCCTGGCAATATGAACATTGCTTTCCAGATGAGCAGTAGCAAAGACGGTGCCTATTATATCAACAACCAACAAGAATGGTTCCTGGTAGAAGGTAGCGATCTCAAACTGGACAAATCACAAAGCAACATCTGGTGGTTCAATGGTATTAACAGTTATCCGGGAAGTGAACCCGACCACACTATCACCAATACGGACGGCAATACAATCCTGCTTTGGAATATCAAGAATAACAGTGACTTGAATAAAGGAATGGACTTTTCCAGTCCCACCATTCTGCTTACTGCCAAAGGAGCAGAATTTTTCCAGGCCATGGGAATGACTGCCGGATCAAGCGGTAAATCTACGATCAAGAATATAGCCTACTATGCTCCCTATGAGGCTGCTGCTACTTATCCTGTATTGATCAGCACTTTGAACTATACGGAAGAAAGTCTCACTACAGAGATTAAAAACAAATTGGAAAGCCGTATTGCTGATGCAGAAGCGCTGTGTGACAAGGCTCAAGAATCAGAGAGCAAAACCAAACTGACTGATGCCATTAACCAATCAAAAACAATCTTGGGAGAAGCCGGAACAAATGACTACGCAACCGTTTTTGAAAGTCTCAACAAGCTGAACCAGGCTATCGAGGATTTCAAACAGAGTGTTTATGCTTACGGCTATGAAAAAACAGCTAATGGTATTCATGCCACTCTTAATGACATGCACATTCATGTCATGCTATACGGTAACGATGTAGTACGTGTATACAAATCTCATGAGGAAGAAATCAACAAAGAAAGTCTTTCTGTCATACAAAAACCAGAAGGTAATGTTGCATTTGATGTAACAGATGATGGTAATATTGTCACTGTCAGCACGGATAAAGTCAAAGTACTTTATCATCTCATGACTGGTCAGGTAGAGGTTCAGAAAGCAGATGCAACACCTCTTATCAAGGAAAAGGAACATAGCACTACTTTCTTACCCTACAAAGACAATGCGTATGACAAATATCAGATCATGCATACCTTCCAGCTCGACACAGATGAAGCCATCTACGGACTTGGACAGATACAAAATGGACTGCTTAACCAAAGAGGACAAAATATCTATCTGCATCAGGAAAACATGAAGGTCTGCATACCTTATTTCCAGTCCAGCAAGAATTATGCATTGTTCTGGGACAACTACTCACCGACCACATTTACCGACAACGATGAGGGTACCAGCTTCCAGTCAACAGGTACTGCCGTTGACTATTACGTACTTTGCGGTGAAAACAGTGATGATGTCCTTAAACAAATGCGTGAACTGACAGGAAAGAGCCCGATGCCTGCTCTTTGGAACTTCGGACTTTACCAAAGTAAGGAACGTTATACCAGTGCGGAAGAAACAACTAATGTAGTCAAAGAATACCGACGACTGGGTGTACCTTTGGATTGCGTTGTACAAGATTGGCAATACTGGGGAGACGACTACCATTGGAATGCTTTGGAATTCCTCAATCCGACATTTGCCAACCATGAAAAGATGATTGAAACCATACACGACAACAATGCCAAGTTAATGATTTCCATTTGGGCTAACTTCGGACCTGAAACCAAACCATTCAAGGATTTGGAAGCACAAGGACGATTAATCCCGGTAGAGACCTATCCAAGCGGAAAAGGCGTACATCCCTATGACGTTTATGGAGAGAAGGCCCGCGACACTTATTGGAGTTATCTTTACAATGGTCTCGTCAGCAAAGGCATTGATGCCTATTGGATGGATTCTTCCGAACCAGACTATTACCAGACTACAGCTAATGATTTCGACTATATTACAGAAGACGGCAAGACCTGGAGAAGCGTCCGTAATGCATTCCCATTGGCACATGTAGGAGGCGTATACGATCATCATCGTGCCGCTGAAAAAGCAAACGATCCTTATCTTGCCGGCAAACGAGTAGCCATTCTTACACGTTCAGCCTTTGCCGGACAACAGCGCTATGGCGCCAACACATGGAGTGGAGATGTGACCTCCAACTGGAGTAACTTTGCCAAACAGATCCCTGCCGCTTGCAATCTCTCGGTTTGCGGTATACCTTACTGGAACAGCGATATAGGTGGTTTCTTCACTTGGGAATATCCGAATGGCGTCAATGATGCCGCATGGCGCCAACTTTATCTGCGTTGGATGCAATTCGGTACATTCACACCGATGATGCGTTTCCACGGAACCGGAACACCGCGTGAAATCTACCAGTTTGGTTCCGCTAACGATGGTAAGGGTGATTTCGACCAGATTCTGAAGTACGTGAAAATGCGTTACCGTATGTTACCTTACCTCTACAGTACAGCATGGCAGGTGAGCCAGTATGACAAAACTTTCATGCAGGCTCTTCCTATAGCTTTTAATGAAGATCCCAATGGCTATGACATCAATGATGAATACATGTTCGGTGAAACATTCCTTGTAGCTCCTGTAGTTACAGAAGGTAACAGCCAGCGCTCTGTTTACTTGCCTGCCGGACATAAATGGATCAACTTCTGGAACGGCGAGACCTTAGAAGGCGGACAAAGCATTGTCAACAAGGGACATTCCGACGAAATTCCTTTGTTTGTCAAAGCAGGTAGTATTTTGCCTTGGGGACCGGACGTACAATATTCTACCGAAAAGAACTGGGATAATCTGGAAATTCGCGTATATCCCGGTGAAAACGGTAGCTTTACCCTTTATGAAGACGAAAACGATAATTACAACTACGAAAATGGTAAATACACTGAAATTCCATTTACTTGGGATGAAGCTACACAAAGTCTGACCATCGGCGCACGAAAAGGAAACTTTGACGGTATGCTTGAAACACGCACATTCAATATCTGTAAGGTTTCTACACGAATGGGTAAAGGAGATGCACACGAAACCCGTTACCATGCCACAGTAGAATATACCGGCGAAGAAATTACGGTCAGCTTGAAAGACACAGAAGAACCTGTTTCACAAAAGGAGCTCACTGATCTGATACAGAATCCAAGTTTCGAAGAAGACGGAACAACATTTCAGGGCAAAGCACCTAAAGGTTGGACTACCAACTGTAATACAGAATGGTGGGGTGTCAACCGTGGAGGCGGAACAGGTGATCCTGCCGCAACAGACGGTGAATACATCTTTGGCGTATGGTCAAGCACCAATGACAGAAACGGTGAGATCAGCCAGACTATTACCCTGCCTGCAGGTCATTATGAACTGACAGTCGACATGCAGGCTACCAATCAGGGAGAAAAAATGCGTGTAGGCAACCAGCGTCTTTTTGCCAATGACGCTACTGCTCTTTTCAAAGATCAGGTTATGACATACGGAAGCACGGATAATGAACCGTTGCAGACCATCCGTCTGGAATTTGATGTTGAAAATGACAATACCCCGGTAAAAATAGGTGTAACGACAGACGGAGCCAAAGACCAGACCTGGTACAAAATTGATAATTTCCGTCTTTACAGCGTCACACGCCCCGTTAAGACTTTGGACGAAAACAACGACTTCGATGTAGAAACCAATTTACTGACTGATGTAGAGCTGTTGCGTTCCTTCAAGGCTGATGGTTATTGGAATACTTTGTGTATCCCGTTTGACATGACAGCCGAACAGGCAACTGCATGCTTTACCGATGTAAAGAAACTGAACGACGTGGAAGCAAAAGAAGAAGGCATCACTCTTAATTTTACAGATGCTTCTGGCATAGAAGCCGGTATTCCCTACTTAGTCAAGGTCAACACTGCCACTACAGAATTGACATTCAGGGATATGCTCGTCAAAGCCTCACAACCTTCACCACTTACAGTGGATGATGTTAACATGCAAGGTGTCTATTCACCGGTTACCATTAACAACAATGAATTTTTCATCAATGACAATGCCTTCTATCGTGCCAATCAGGATGTTAGCGTAAAGGGCTACCGGGCATACATCACGTTAAACGGACAAGACACACAGGAAGTAAACAGACTCCTTATCAGTATTGACGGAAATCCTACAAGTGTGGAAACCATCGCAGATGCACAATCTATCGTCGATGTCTGCAATCTGTCCGGAATGACCCTCAAAAGTAAAGTCAACATAACCCATGCGCTTGACGGACTGCCAAAAGGCATTTATATTGTCAATGGCAAAAAAATAATAAAAAAATAGCCATTCAGCCCATGATGAAGAAAACATATATTCAACCCGTCATGACAACCATGACTACAGAATGTGAGGAAGTTTTGGCCAGTTCGCTCAATTCCAATATTGGCATTACAAATGGAGGTGATGCTACTGACCATCACATTATATCAGCCGATGTCAATCGGTCTATATGGGATATGAATTTCTAAGGTAATTTTTTCAGGATTAATCCGCCGCCGTCTGACACAAGCAGCCGAGCGGCGGATTTCTTTGTCAATTTTCATATACAGAAATGAAGCACAGCCTATCTTTACACCATTAACCCAAACAGAATCTTATATAAATATATAAACCACGAATTAATGAAAAGATTATTTTACGTAAACCTGTATTTCTGTTCACTGAAATTCACCTCCCCACTGCATAATGACTTGGCGGCATACCAAACTTCTTCAAGAAACTACGCGAGAAATGTGACAAGGACTTAAATCCAGCCATTTCAGCAGCCTCGGTCACACGACAACGTCCATCTGCCAATAATGAAGCAGCATAATCCAAACGTAAAGACAAAATAAACTCACCAGGTGTAAGACCGGTCAATCCTTTGATTTTACGATGGAAACTTGAACGGCTCATATTCATTGATTCCGCCAAATGATCTACATTGAAGTCCTCATTCTCCATTTCAGAACGAACCAGTTCTTTTACCTGCTCAATAAACTGGCGATCTATAAGCAAACATCCTGAAGCTATAACATCGCCTAAGGGTTCATGACGCATTCTCTCTTTTATACGTCTCCGGTTCTCGATAAGTCCTTTAATCCAACTTTTCAGACATGCCATTGAAAACGGTTTGTCCACATAAGCATCAGCACCACTTTCAATCCCTTCTATCTTATTTTGAACTAAAACCTTTGCAGTCAGCAGTATGACAGGTATATGGCAAATCTGCACATTTTGCTTTATCATTCGACATAATTCATAACCATCCATCACCGGCATCATCACATCAGACACCACAAGATCCATCTCCTCCTGGAGCAACATTGAATAAGCCTTTTCACCATTGGCTGCCGTTCTAACCGTATAATCAGTCCCTAATTCAGCTGTCATAAATTCCAGAAGTTCAAGTTGGTCGTCCACAATCAAAATCACAGGCTTGACATTCACATCAATTGTTCCATCAGTTCGTTTCTCTACTTGTTGAAACATATTCTCATCTTTGGGGGCCTGAACATCATCAAGAATCAAAGGAACATAAAACTCAAATACATTTAACCCATCCTTAACTTCAAAACTCAACCTGCCCCCCATCCTCATAGCCAACGTTGAAGCCAATGCCAGTCCTATGCCAGACCCTTTCACAGTCGGATGTTCTCCTCTGACAAAAGGCTCAAATATTTGATCACGAATATTTTCATCAACGAGTTCACCGTCATTACATACTCTAAAACAAACATTTTCTACAGCATCTGTTTCTTTTCTCAATTCTATCACAATTCGACTATTGGCATATTTCACAGCATTTCCCACCAGATTATCCATCACACTAATCATGGCCTCTTCATCCGCCCAAACGATAAGGGGGTCATTACCGATATCGATAGACAGTTCTATCTGACGTTCTTTAGCGGAATAAACAAAAGGGGCGCAAACCATACTTACCATTGCCCTCATCTCCAATTTCTTAGGCACAAGATTCCATGTTCCTGATTCCAAACGACGAAAATCCAGCAAACGATCTGTCATGACATTCAGACGACTGATATTACGGGCTACTACATCAAGTTCCTTTCTTATAGATTCTGGACAATCCGCTCTGGCCATCATACTTTCTACCGGCGCTTTTACCAATGTTACCGGCGTACGTATCTCATGCGCCACTGCAGTAAAGAAATCCAATTTGGCATTATACATTTCCTCATTCTTCTTTTTCTCCCATATCATACGCTCATAATGCACTTTACGTTTCTGACGTGCGTTTATTCTTTTCCAAACGAACCAACATCCTGCTACTGCTATCATAAAATAAAGCATCCAGGCCGGCCAAGTCATCCATATCGGAGGTGTCACTACAATATGCAGTGCGCAAGCCTGAGTATTCCAACACATACCATCAGGAGAATACTTAATATAAAGTACATAATGCCCAGGAACAAGACGATGGTATGATAACTCATTTATGCCTTTGCGCACAGTCCATCCTTCGTCAAGTCCTTCCATCATATAAGCATAATAACCTGTATTAGCTCTTTCAAAATCTAATGCTGAGAACCTGACTGTGAATGAAGCCTTATCGTAAGATAACTTCATTAATTTACTGCTATCGCCCTGGTTTGATGTGATGGACGGAATAAACTCAGTTTTTCCTCTCGGTCCATAACGAAATAGATCTGTAATATATACCCTGAAAGCTTTGTTTTCGGTCAACACATTCTGTGAACTGAACATAACAAGTCCATTCGTACTACCAAAACAGACTGATCCCGAAGGAGACAATATTCCAGATCCTGTCATAAACTGATTGACTGGTAATATTGAATGTCCATCAAGAACAGCTTTTACATGCATATCTTCCTCATCTAATGCTGCAAGCCCCATATTAGTGCTTAACCAGATTGTACCATGCCCATCATCTATCATTTTATAAACCACATCACTCTGCAAACCGTTTTGTCTAGTCACTCTCGTAAAAGTTTTCTTTTCAGCATCATAACGACAAACTCCACCATTCTCAGAACTGACCCACAGACGTCCTTTGGTATCATATATGATATCTGACAGTGCTCCATAACAAAGTGAAGTAGAATCAGCCGGGTTATAATTAAAAAACTTAGTCTGTTTATTTAATGGATTATAGCAAACCAATCCTTTATCCACAGTAGCGATCCAGATCATCCCATGACGATCTTCTGTTATAGCTTTTACAAAAAGCCGGTCTATTACAGGAATAAATCGTTCCGTATGACGATCAAACTCAAATAACGTGGTAGTAGTACCTATCCATATTCTTCGATGCGAATCGATAAAAACATCGTAAATTTCATTATTATAAAGTGAATATGGCTTATCATTCTTAAAATAGTGTCTGAAACGATGGGATTTCATATCGTAAAGATACAACCCTTTAGTATAAGTTCCAATCCACAGTTCATTTTCCAAAGCCTCTAAAGCATACACTTTACATTGCAAATCAGGCATTTCAAGCTTATGAAAAACAGGAGATCGCCCATGAGTCCCCATGGATAAAGCATTCAACTCATACCAACCTAATCCTCCATCCTCCATTCCGACCCACAGCCTACCAAAAGAATCAAACTCCAAAGCCTTTATACTTTGTTTGTCGTGAAATGATTTATACGGATAATACAACTTAAAATAATCTGATCTTTTAAAATGACATCCTGCTCCTGACATCTTGAAACCAAGCCACATATTACCATCCCGATCCTCAAATGCCGTAAGCACATGATTATCAGCCAATGCATAAGGTTTCATACTTTCACTGCCAATATGTTCCGCAATACATCCTTTTTCCATCAGATATATTCCTGTAAGCGTACATATCCATCCAGTCTGCTGATCATCGAATAGAATATCATTCACATAAATATTATCTATCTTTATTCCATTGACAGCTTTAACTTGACGAACAGTATGTCCCTTCTTATCCATTATCCATAATCCATTACTGATTGTTCCTATAATAAGGCTGTCACGTCTATACTCTTTTATGACCAGTTGGGCTCCTGGAGTTCGTGCAATCAGACGAACAGTGGTCTGTCCTTTTTCCAAACAACCTATTCCCAGATTATGCCAGGCTACCCATAAAGCATCGTTTCTGGAATCTGTCCAAATCGCACCTGGATACACGACTTTACCATTTCCATCATGATATTTCAAATCTATTTGCTTAAGTTTTCCTTTATTGCGATTATAAACATAAACATAAGGATAACTATGTATCCATAAATTGCCTTCTCGGTCAAAGCAGAGTTTTTTTACAGCACCGGTAATTTTTTTTCCATCAGCTGTTTTACGGTCAAACGGTATGATTGAATCCGTATTGGGATCAATCAGAGCAATCCCTCTGTCTGTACCCATCCAGATCCGTCCATCAGAAGGATCGGTCTTAACACAATATACTGCATGACATCCTAATCCATTTCTTTTTTCGTCCATAAGATATTGTTTTATGCTACTACCGTCAAAACGATTCAATCCAAAATCAGTAGCTATCCATATAAACCCCCTACGATCTTGACAAAAGCTATAAACTGTATTATTAGAAAGCCCGCCACGAATATCGTAAGTCTTGAATTCTACATTAGAAGAGAATGCCAGAAGGTTAAACAAAGAAATAAAAAAGAGAAAAAAGAAACGCATATTTATTATTTTTATATCATACAAATATACAAAAAAAAATGAAACATATAATTATTCCCAAAATCTCATCTTCATATCACGACAGAACTTATTCTTTTTCTTTCAGATTTAGAATATTCAAACACCATTATGATATTCTATTTGGAATAGCGCATTACGACATCTATTAAAGCACTTACAATCAATCATTTTACAGGTACAGGCAAATAATTGATAAATATGGGCAAATAGAAAAAGCCTAAAACATCTAACTTTGCAATGCTACTCAAAAGTAGAAACATTCTTGAACGATAAAAAACAAAATAAATACGACCTATTTTATTAATCTAAAAAAATAATTACATGAAAACATTTCTGCCCAAACGATTCCTTTTTATATCACTTACCACTATTGGTATGCTATATCATCCTACAAACACAATCGCTCAACCCTACAGTGCAAGCTCCAACTTAGTTGCTCTGCCTTTTACAGACCGTACTGTCTCTTTCAATCTCTCAGACAAAGGCATTAAGAGAGAAGTGAAATGGGGAGGTGACCTAGCCTGGTTTGACGAAAATAATCTGAGACGTTGTGTAAGTTTCATGGGCAGGGACAACGTAGAAGTTGTACGAACATCTTTCCAACCCACCTATCCACTGATTGAAGGTGATCTGCAGCAACAACAAAAAGATACTTTACAAGCCCGCATACATATGCTCAGATGGGCTAATCCGAACATCGATCTGTTTCTAAATTGTGACGATCCCCACATGAGTACATGGTTTGTTGATCCCGTTAATGGAGCAAATGCAGAAAGATGGGCACAACTGATAGACGTTTCCATGAAATATTATCAAGATGCCGGTTATAATGTGGTCAGTGTTGCCCCTTTTAACGAACCTGACAATTTACTATCCTCACAAGGTTCCAAGGACACAAAGAAAAGGCAACAAGAATTCTATGACATAGCCACTAAACTAAAAGAAAATCCTCGATTTAACAATATCCGTATCAGTGGCGGAAATACATTGAATACGGATGGAGCCATAGACTGGTATAATAAATTAAAACCCGTCATTGACGAAGGTAACACCCACCAACTGGCCGGTAATTTCATGAATTATGCCAATTTCTTCACTACGGTTAGAAATGACGGTAAACATGCAACCAACGATGAAATGCACAATGTCATGGAAGCCATGGTTGGTCTGGAATACGGCCTGCAAACAGGTATCTGGTGGGGTACAGCAGAATATGCACGAGGGGAATTCTGCAAGGCCAGTCATGGTGAAAGACTTGCCTATGCTGAGCATAGAGATAATTGGTCTGCCGCATCAGTCTACCGTGCCCCTGATGGGAAAATACAAGCTTTCGGAGGCACTTCTGAACGTCAAGCCACTACTACGACCTACCGCTTCGTCTCCAAAGAGCGCGATGTATACTTCGATGGCCATGGTCCGCAAAGGGAGTTTTTACTGGAACTTCCGGGCGGAAACGGCTATCAGAATGGACAAAGCAATGCCGAGTGTTGCATCAACATCACATGGGGTGAAGATATCCGTCCTGTTGTTGATGGAACATACAGCCTCATCAACAAGAGCAATAACAAAGTATTGGACGTGGTAAACAATAATATTGTGACCGATTACTATTCCAATACAAGGAAGGAGCAGCAATGGAATGTCAGTCCGGTAGACTCACGTATTGGAGGCGATTTCAGTTACGTACAGATCCTCACAACCAATGGAAGCCAAACCCTGGATATTCTGAACTGGTCATTGGAAGATATGGCGGATATCATACTTTACAATAACCTCAAGACAGCCAACGAACAATGGTATCTGGAATATGCCGGTGATGGATGGTTCTATATCAGAAGTCGTTATAGTGCATTATGTCTGGCCTTAGCCAACGGCTCTGTGGTACAACGTACACAAGATAAAACAGACGATACCCAACTGTGGCGGTTCATCCCGAAAGGTGTAAGACCCAGAATAAAAGAGATTGATGCGCCCAACAATCTGAAAGCCATCGGACAGAACGCATCCGTCATGTTGACATGGGAAGCACCGCAAGTCAGCTCAGCCACTTACAGTATCCTCAGATCTGAAAACGAAAACGGACCATATGACCTGATTGCTCGAAACATTCAAAATACAAGTTTTGTTGACAACAAGACAGAAGACGGAGTAATCTATTATTATAAAGTAAAGACTACTGACCCTTCGCTTAACTCATCTGAGCCCACAACAGCTGTAAAAGGTTCTACAAATGGTGAAAAAGGACTTGTAGCGATGTACGATTTCGAACAAATGCTCAATGATACGACCTGCAACATAAATCACGGTGTATCTCTATCCTCTACAAGTTATACTGAAGGTAAAACAGGAAACTATGCACTTGAACTGGACGGAACGGGCAACTTTATACAATTACCCACACTCGTAAGTCAACACGATGAAATGACCATAGCAGCCTGGATTTATTATACCAGACGGGGCGATGCGGGACAATATATCTTTAATTTCGGCAACAGTGAAGATGAATATATGGGACTCACCCCAAGAAGCAGTAATAATATGCTGAGATTCATCATTAAATCAGGAGAAAACGAACAATATGTAGATGGAGTCTCACTGACAAGTTACCGCAACGAATGGGTACACCTGGCTGTCACCATCTCTAAAGACAGCGTCTGTCTTTATGTAAATGGCGAACAGGTTGCCAAGTCTGATAATGTAACACTTCATCCATCTGATATCAAGCCCATACTTAATTATATAGGTAGAGGACAGTCATCAGAAGATCCTCTGTTCAAAGGTTACATTGATGACTTTAAAATCTATGACTATGCTCTCAGTGGTGAAGCTCTCAAATCCCTTATTAATCAAACTACGAGCCTGCAGGAAACAAAAATTGGCAATAATGACAAGCTGATTCTCTATCAGACTTCCGTTGACCGAGATTTGAAAGTATCTTACCAAAGTAACGATAATAAAAAAACTGTCAGATTCTGTCTGTATGATCTTACCGGAAGAACCATATTGGAAACAACAGGAAAGGCCAATGAAACCAGCATTATTGATGTCAGCACTCAACCAGAAGGCTTATATATTCTCAAAGCAGAAAACGGAACGAGCAAAGACAGCAAGAAAGTCATCATTTGCCACTAAATATATCTATCATTTCTACAGCATGTATCATCTTAGAGGCGTCAAACGCCTCTAAGAGATACTTCGCTAAGAGATCTTACTACGGGCACAATGATATCCATTACCTAATAAAACTAATACATGAATTACAAGACAAATTTTCTTATTTTGCTGTCATTGATGATGTTCAAATCAATTGAAGCAAATTCCCAGAATACCAATTCTCCAATATTATCTTATACCTTTGAGCAAGGAACTCCGACAGATGATACTGGACAATATCCGGCTACTCTGATGAATGACGCTTTCATACTTACAACAGCGGATCAAAACCATATTCTCAAATTAGGGAATAACAACAGTTATCTCAAACTGAACCGACAAATAGGTCAGACCATACTCTCCAAACTGACAGATGACTACACCATTTCCATTGACATCAATTTTGAAGAGGAAAACAATCTCAACCAGTACTGTTGGGCTTGGACCTTTTCAAACGGAACCAACCAATACATGGGACTGATCAATACAGCAGGAAACCACAACTGGTATTATGAAATAAAAAACAATGTGGCAGAAAGAATAAACAGTGAAACAGGATTACCGGCTAATTACTGGCACAACATCACCGTTGTCTGCCACGAAGGTGAAATGCTGCTTTACCTCAACGGGCAACTAAAATCCCGACAAACCGCCACAATTCACCCCAGATCATTCGCCCACCTGCTGACCGATAATTATTTGGGAAAATCTCCTTTTCCTAATGATGCTTATATGAAAAATACCCTGATTGATAATTTCAGGATATTCGATACGGCACTTTCTGCTACACAGGTGGCTGAAATCGCCAATATGAAACCTCAGTCATCTGAAATCACATTGGATACAAACTATTTCAGACAAACAAACCAGAAAGACCTTTATCTGGCAGAAGCAGCCAGATGCATCAGAAAAAAACTGGTTCTTCCTACAACATGTACTTATGGAACAGTGGAATGGATATATACTCCTTCCGAAAAAGCAAATGGTTGTCTGGATTTTACAGACAATACATTCACGGTTCTTTCACGCGACAGTAAAGCTATATTCTGCGGTTCTCTTCAAGGTATTGTCACCTACAACGGACAGGTTTTCCATCTTTATGACAAGCCTTTGAATGTCAATGTTGCAGCCGATGATAATGCCTACGGTTATCTGTATTGCCATATGCCGAATCTGGTCCCGGAACCCGACCCTCAAACCCAATGTATCACATTTGCCTTAGGAAAAGAAGAGCACCAAGGTCTCGTATTCAATATGCTCAACAGAGGCTCCAGCGTCATCAAACAGATTGGAACGGATTATCCGTGGTGCCGTGATGCCTTTATGGCCAAAGACAACAAACGCCAATGCTATTATATTGTGACGACTGATCTGTATGGATCTGAAAATAATGGTACCAGCATGTTGGGCAACTATTCCATTGGAATGTTCAAAAGTTACGATCTGATCAATTGGAGTTATTCACGTTGCGATATAAAAGACTATCTGAAAGAAAATCCTGTAAACAACATCTACGACAATAACGGAACCCATCCGTTCACATGGGACAAGATTACCCGTATTTGGGCTCCGCAAATCATCTTCATTAATGGTGATCCATACATCTATTATGCCGCAGGCAATGCCGACAATGGAGACTGTGATCATTTTTATATTTCTAAAGCCAATGAAAGCTTTACCGGAATAACCTCATTCAGCCTTCTTTATGGCGACAACAAGCTCAATAATGTATTGGATGCGGATATTAATTTTCTGGAAACAGACAGTCTGTACCATATGTACTATCGTGATTATGCTTTAGACGGTATTTTTGATATCACTACAGCCGACCTGCTGAATCCGTCATGGAGCGATCCTGTCAGCAAAATAAAAGATGAAGGCGGATATGAGGCTCCAAGCGCTTTCCGACGCATTAATGATGATATATGGAATATTGGCTATGTCGTCTATGCAGGCAATCTGGGATATCATTTCTACCAGGCTGATGCCATGATGCGTAATCTTCAACGCGAAAACAGTATGTCGGGAAATGTATCACCACAGCACGGTTCATTTATCATGGTCAACGAAACCGAATATCGGATTCTTCAAACCTGGAGCGACTTGAAGGCACTGATTGAGGACGGCACACAACTGAATTCCAAAATCAACAGTAAGGAACTGGCCTTAGCCATTGAATTGGCTGACAAGGCCATAGCCAACGATCAAAAAGAATCCACAATCCTTGAAAACAGACTGGTAGAACTGAATGCTGCATACACCATCCTCCATGCACGGTTCCGATTTGAAAAAGCATTTTATCAGGCCGTACTCGCCAACTTGGGTAACCATGAAACCACCACAGGTATAGTAGACGGATATCTCAATAACGGCAACCTTGGAAAATGCATAACAGAAGCGTCAAAAACTGCTGAAAAGGCTCCGGCCACTACCTTAGAAGAATGGGCTGACCGACTTGACGATGCTGTCGATAATTACTATGATACATTGGTACTCAAAGGAAAAAAATTATGGATTAGCAACGGTACGTTTAATTCCAACACCAAGGGATGGGACATAGAAGGTAATATCCAAACCAATAATGGAATAGCTGAAGCCAAAGCATCAAAAAGCATCAACTACAGCCTTTCCATCAGCCAGATGAGAAGTGGTCTGACAACAGGTTACTATCTTCTGAAATGTCAGGCGTTCGAACAAAACGGAGACAATGACTGGAGCGGCCGAAACTGTACAGAAGGAGTAGAAAAAAAGAACTTTCACTTTTTTGCTAACGATATCGAAACAGAAATCTGTTCTGTATATGAGATTCCCTATAACGGAACTCAGTCTATGAACGGTTTCGTTTGCAATGCTCAAGGCGCTACCCAACTATTCAAAGAGGATGCCAGAAACTACTCTAACTACATTCTTCTATATGTTGACAACAGAAGAATGGAATTCGGTTTAAAAAGAGATCTGACTACAGTCACCACTTCCGACTGGTGTTGTTTCGATAATTTTGAACTATATTATCTCGACACCGTTCCAACAGATGTAAAAACCCATCTCATGACTGCTGAAAAAACAGAATCCCCCATCTACGATCTTAAGGGCATTTATTACGGAATGACTGTCAACGGCGAACTGCCTCAGGATCTGAAGAAAGGCATCTATTGCGTCAACCAACGTTTAATTATCAAATAATCTCAAAATAAAAATACTATAAACTTAAATCAATTAAAAATGAGAAGCAATCTTTTAACTCTCGTGGCCTTGTGTAGTGCCACAATGTCAACACTCCCACTTTGGGCAGCCACTGAATGGGAAGATCCAACAGTACAAACCACAACCATTGACCTGGAAACTGGCGGAACTTACTTTATCTACCACCCTTCAACCCAAATGTTTATGATAAACGGCAATGATGCCAATACACAATTATCATTAGGAAAAACCGGATTAAAAATCAATATCAAGAAAGCGGACGACCCTAGATTCAACGTAAGCGGATGGACACTGGAAATGCCGGATGCCCCTTCAAACAACGGTGGTAAACCTAATTACATCTTTGTTTTGGGAGACGGATCCAGAGCCTACGTAGACTATAACATGGGAGCAACCGATCATTTTATCTGGAAAATTACCAAGAATCCAGATGGTAATACCTATCGGATTAAAATACCTGATGAGGATCCAGTGTTCGGAACCAATGCCCAGGAGGGACAGTATGCCAATGCCTACATGGGATGGGACGGTATCCTGAATGAAAACGGAGAAATGAATACTACAGCCGTCATGCCGTTAGTAGATCCAGCCACCTCTGGCTACGAAAATGCACAACTTGACTGGGCTTTTGTAACCGTAGATGAATATGATAAATTCATGGCAAAGAAAGAGCTTAAAAACACATTGGAATATGCAGTAGAGAAAGGTTATACCGACTATTCCAAATATGAAGAAATCTACAATCAGACTTCTGTCACGGCAGAAGAAATCACCAATGCCTCAGCAGAACTGTCTGCCGCCATTGAAGAATATCTGCTGGCCAACGCTTCAGAAACTAATCCTGTCGACCTGACCAGCCGCATCAGCCAACCTTCATTTGAAACTAACACAGACGGATGGATCACAGAAAGAACAACATCTTCATCTACCGGACTGGATAACTTCTCACGACAAACATCTGAACAAAAAACCACGGACGGCGTTACATTCCAAAACTTCTTTGAACGTTGGGTCGCAACGCCACCACAACCCGACTGGTCTATCACCCAGCAAATTACAGGACTTCCACAAGGCAAATACAAACTGTCTGCTCATATCCTGACCAATTCTGACACTCCAGAAGGACTCTATCTGATAGCGGATGGCGGATTTGGAGAAGAAAGAACTGCTGTCACCGAACCGGGAAACATCGACGGTATCACAACTGCACGACCTTATGATGTTGAATTTACAGTATTGAACAACACGGCAACCATAGGATTCAGAGCCATCAATACCAACTGTCAATGGAGCGGTGTTGATAATTTCAAACTGACATATTACGGAGCAGCAGAAAGTTCTGTAAAGGAAGGACTTCAAACTACCATTGACGAAGCTTCTACTTATCTTCAGCAGCTCATTGCCGACCAGGTAAAATGTAGCAATACGAACAAGGAAAGACTGACTTCTACACTAACACTGGCAAAAGAAGCAATGGCCAATGAAAGTATAGACGATGACAGTGTACTCGTCATCCGACAGACTCTGATTGCCAACATGGATAAGATGAAAAATGACGTTGAAGTCTACTCTAAAGTAATGGATGTGATTGATAGCAAACTTGACCAACTCATCAACAGCTATGAACCTTATCTGGAACTCTCCAACAATCCGGAATCCTTCATCAATACTTTCAACTATACAGATCAGACCGAAGAGGCCTATAACAACGGCACATTTGATCCTGCCGATTTTGAGAAAGTCAGTACAACTATCGACAGCCTTTTCCGTAAAGATATCGTCAACATGGTCAATTCCGGATTGACCAATGATCTTTATGGCATGCTACTGTCTCCTGATTTCACAGACGGATCAAATGGATGGAATGGTTCACCTGCAACAGGAAACCATATTGCCGAGGCCTTCAACAAACAATACGACATTTATCAGGAACTGGAAGGACTTCCAGAAGGTGCTTATAAGATTACAGCCAAAGGGTATTACCGTCCAGGTGACAACACCGTAATCGATTCATATTGGGGAGACGGATCAACCAATAATGTATATGCTTATTTATATGGCAACGACAATACGACACCTCTGCACCACATCTGCGACTATACGTCAGAAACTCCTTATATTGAAAGAGAAGACGGCACAACCAATGACTATTCATTTGCGGCATTGGAAGGCAAATACATTCCTAACGACATGGCCAGCGCAGAAGTTGCATTCTCACAAGGCAACTATCCCAATGAGGTAACCTGTGTCGTGACTGACGGTAAACTGCGTTTTGGCGTCAAGATGCAAAGTGATCAGGCATTAGCCAACAACTGGACAGCTTTCGACGAATTCCGGGTCATCTATTTAGGTAATGAGGCCGTTTATTATCTGCCTACGATTCAGACATTGTTAGCAGAAGCCAACACGCTTTATACCCCAATTACCAGTTTCGAAGTTTATGCCACAAAAGATGTTGTGACCAATCTCGAAACAGCCATGACCAAAGGTAACCAAATCACTGAAGCGTCCACACTGGAAGATGCCAAGGTTTCTATCAGTGAACTGACTGAAGCCATATCCTTAGCACAGACATCTATCAACACCGTAACGACATTGTCTACCCTGATCGATGACATTTATGGTGAACGCGGACTGAATCTTGAGAATGCCGGATACGATCTGAGCGAAGTATACAATCTTGCTGACGAGATAGCGATTCAATTAGAAGTCAATGAAATAGAAACAACAGACAAAGCTAATGAATATATCTCCGAACTAAACACTCTGCTCACTCAAAAAATACAGAGTACACAAATTGCAGGCGCATCTAAAGATAATCCAACAGAAATAATGGACTTGATTGTCAACCCGGGATTCTCTATCTTTGACGAAGAAAGCGGCGTAGAAAGTGACAGCGGCGAAGGATGGATACAGGAACGGGATGGCGGTGACGTCAACTTCCGTATCTCTGCCGGTGAATTCTACAATAATAACAGCTTCGACATTCACCAGGTTCTTTACGGTCTGACACCAGGTTTCTACAAGGTGACCTGCAACGCATTCTATCGTGAAGGCTGGCCTGCTGACGCAGCCGGAAAACATCGCCGCGGAGTGGAATCACTGAATGCACTGCTATATGCCGGCCCGGAAGATGCCTGGGCCTACACACCGATCATGTCCATTATTGAAGACGGACAGCCGGAAGCTACAGCCTCACAGAACATCAACGTAGCAGACTCTCTGACTACGGAAGAAAATCCGATAGACTATTGGTTCATTCCTAATGCGATGGAAGATGCAGGACCGGCTTTCAATAAAGGATTATACTATAATGAACTTTATTTTGAGGTCAAAGAAGGACAGGAAGCCACTTACATAGGTATCCGCAAAAATCAACATGTAGACGGTGACTGGACCATATTCGACAACTTCCATCTCTACTATTACGGCAACGGTGAGGGGAATCGTCCTGACGGTGTAGAAAACATCAGTAACGGTACAGCTTCTATCATACGCTCTACTTATTACACTATAGATGGCGCACAAATCAGCAAACCATCACACCGCGGCTTCTATATCCGTAAAGACGAAATGAACGACGGTACAATCAAGACCTATAAATTCATGCTCAAATAACTTTCCCAAAATAAGTCTTTAATTCACGGATAACAAGCAAACTTTAAAAAACCGGTTCGAAACTGATTATGTTCCGAACCGGTTTTATTCATATAGACCATAGTTAGAAGGTGTCTTCAACAGAAAAATATTTTACTTCGATATCAAACATCATATTACCTTCATCCAATCAGATGAATAACACGACCTCTTTAACATCAAAAATAAAAAGCATTTTACTTTTCTTTAATATTATATCACAATAACCTACAGGTTCTTTATAACTTTTTTCCCTATATTTGTCACATTATCAACTCTAAACTGACGACTTATGAAAAACTGGAGTATTGAAGCTGTCATCTTAGCCATAGGAGTGGCTGTGGCAGGACTTTTCATTAAGAACGGATTAAATGATTTTTCTGCAAGAAATCGTGTCGTGACGGTCAAAGGACTGGCCGAGATGGAAGTTCCGGCCAACAAAGTCACATGGCCTCTGACTTATAAGGTTCTGGGCAACGACATGAAAACCCTCTACAACGAAATTCAGACTTCCAATCAGAAAATCGTGAATTTCCTTAAGAGCAAAGGCATCAAAGCCGAAGAGATCAGTGTCAACGCACCGGAAATCATCGATAACCAGGCTGAACGTTACAGTTCGAATGAATCACCCTACAGATACAATGTCACCACAGTGATTACCGTTACATCCAATCAGGTCGATCTGGTCAGGAAAATGATCAATGAACAAAGCGAACTGCTGACACAAGGGATTGCGATCACGGCCGGGGACTATCGTTATAATATCACATACGACTATACTAGCCTCAACGATATCAAGCCTAAAATGATAGAAGAAGCCACCAAAAACGCACGCGCCGCAGCTGAAAAATTCGCCAAAGACTCCGACAGCAGACTGGGCGGCATACAGCGGGCCTATCAAGGTCAGTTCAGCATAGAAAACCGCGACCCGAACACGCCTTATATCAAACGCATCCGGGTCGTTACGACTATCGATTATTCATTGGAAGACTAACTCTACAGACCTTTCTGTAACAAAGACACAATTTCGTCGGGGTTGCTCACCAGGTGAGTGGCCCCGTTCTGAATCAGGAAGTCCCGGTCACGGAATCCCCACAATACAGAAATACAAGGCAATCCTGAATTACGGGCTGTAGCCAGATCGACATCCGAATCGCCGACATATACGGCCTCATCCGCCGTGCTGCCTAATTTCTCCAGCGCCTTATTGACCATGTCAGGATTCGGCTTACGCTTGACTTCTGGACATTCACCCACAGCCACCTGAACCAGATCCTTAAAGAAACGGGCGTACAGTTCATCCACTCCACCCTGCAACTTATTAGAGACTATCGCCACCTTATAATGGTTAGCCTTCAATTTTTCGAGAAGCTCATTTATGCCTGGATAGGGTTTGGTCTTATCCATGCAATGATCTACATAATAGGCTTTGAATTCACTGAATACCGTTTCAAATTCTGACGGAGTCAGATTGTCCGGCACGGCACGCTCCATAAGAACCCTTACGCCATTACCGACAAAACGCCTGATGTCCTCCAGTGTATGCACCGGATAACCAAACTGAGCCAACACATGATTGGTACTGTCTGCCAGATCCTGCAACGAATCAAGCAAAGTTCCATCCAGATCGAATATAACCGTTGAAATCTTCTTCATACCTTATAATAGATTTTATCCTAAAAACAACGCAAAGATACAGAAAAATCTCTGGAATCGGAGTCCTGCCAATCACTTAAAATCAATCATCAGCACCGACCCTTTGCAAAAAATTCATTCCCTTTTCAGACAAACTTGATCTTATTATACAAAAATACTCCGTATATTTGTCCTATCAAAAAGGACCACAAATGATACAAGGACACGGCGACGATTTATATCTTTACAAGGATTACCCCATCCGCTGCAATTTCAGCAGCAACGTCCACTATGGCATCGGACACGAAAGATTATTCCATTACCTGAACCAGTGCTGGTCGCATTGCTGTTCGTATCCCGAACCGCTTCCCTTCACCATGGAAAGGGAATTGGCCGGCTATCTGAATATCCAACCAGACGAAGCCAGCATTACCAATGGGGCCACGGAAGCGATCTACCTCATTGCACAGACCTTCTCATCCCGAAAATCCGGCATATTGCTGCCTACATTCTCCGAATATGCAGATGCATGCAGGCTGCACGGCCATAAAATCGTACCGATATATTATTCAGGCCGACTTCCCTCTGATGTAGATATGATATGGCTTTGCAATCCCAACAATCCGACAGGAGAAACCAGGGATTTCTCACAAGTACAGGAATGGATTGAGAAGAATCCTTCCATCCTGTTCATTATTGATCAAAGCTATGAACATTTCACCAACCGTCCCATTCTCTCACCTCAGAAGGCTGTAGCCTACCCTAATGTCATCCAAATACACTCCATGACCAAATCAGCAGCCCTACCCGGTCTACGGTTAGGCTATGTCACGGCTAATCCGGATCTGATCCGACAAATCAACCTTCGCCGTATTCCCTGGTCTGTCAACAGTATGGCTCTTGAAGCCTTTCACTACATCCTGGGACATCCGGAGGAGTTCCTTTTTGATCCGACACCACTGATCGAAGAATGTCAAAGAGTGGCCTCACGTCTGACTTCCATACCCTCCATTGAAGTATGGCCCAGCCACACTCATATTTTACTGTCCAGACTCAGAAACGGCACAGCCTCAGCCCTCAAGGATTATCTGGTCAAGGAGCACGGCCTGCTCATCCGCGATGCCGGCAATTTTGCCGGACTCGACAATCACTACTTCCGCATCTGTATACAGGAAAAAAAAGAAAATGACCAGCTTATTGATGCGATTAAAGAATGGATTGAATTATAAACCACACCACATGACACCGAATTTTTTTCCTTTACTCTTTGGATGGTTTCTCGACAAATGTCTGGGCGATCCTTCCAACTTGCCGCATCCTGTCGTATGGTTCGGACGCTGGATTGCTTTTTGTGAAAAAAGAACCAACAAAGGCCGACACAGGAAATTTAAAGGAGCCGTCTGTACCTTGTTCAGTATTGCTATGGTTTATGTCCTGACGTTAATGCTGCAACATGGATTACTCTATCTCTGCCGTTTATGGAATTCCGCAGGATGGTACTTATATTATGGTATAATGGCAATTCTCATTTTCTATGGTCTGGCCGGCCAAACACTCATCAAGGAAGTTGAAATGGTATTTGCTGCAGCCGACCGTTCACTGGAAGAAGGAAGAAAACAAGTGAGCCGTATTGTAGGACGTAACACCGAGCAACTCAGTGACCAGGAAATCCGCACTGCCGCCTTGGAAACGTTGGCCGAAAACCTGAGTGACGGCGTAATAGCACCACTTTTCTGGCTTGCCGTTTTAGGAGTACCCGGTATGATGGCTTACAAGATGGTCAATACACTTGATTCCATGATCGGTTATCAGAACAAACGCTATAAGGACTTCGGTTACCTGGCAGCCAAAACAGACGACCTGGCCAATTATCTGCCGGCACGCCTGACCGCCCTGCTTATGGCCATTTCCTCCAAAATTCCACATAAAGGTACAAAGACCTCACGCTCATTCCGGAAAGAATGGCGTTTTATTCTTCAGTATGGACGTTGCCACGCAAGTCCCAATTCCGGCTATCCGGAAGCAGCACTGGCAGGCATTTTGGATTGTCGGTTCGGAGGTACACATTTTTATTTTCAGGAACGGTTCTATAAGCCCTATATCGGCCATAACAACCGTCCCCTTCATTCCGATGACATGAAATGCGCGATTGCCATCAATCAACACTCTGAAATCATCATGCTGGCTGTCTGCCTGTTGCTATTCCTATTCTCCTGAAATGATACGATAAAACAAGTCCATATCAATATGCTGACGGACAAACCGGGCCAGACGGTCATACTCCCGTTCCTTATACGAATGATAATCAGTCTGCACCTGGAGGCCGTCTTTCAGAAGCGATCCCAACAACCTGCTCCGGAACGCCGCATTATCCAAAATGCCATGAATGTATGTCCCCATACAATTTGTACTGGCCATACAGCCATCCGCTTGCCCGTCCGAAAGACGACAGAGCGGTTGGGCATCAGAATCCGTAAATACGGTCTGTCCCATGTGGATTTCATATCCTTCGCATACTGCATCTGAACCGGACAATGTAAAGGTCACCTGTCTGGTCACCTTTTTACCGGTCAGAACAGTCTTTACAGGCAAAAGTCCCAGTCCGCTTATCCTGCTGATCCCGCTTTCCACGCCATCGGGATCGGTCACTTCTTCACCCATCATCTGGTAACCTCCACATATACCCAACACCTTGACACCTCTCCGGCTGGCACTGACAATTGCATCAGCCACACTGTTGCGTTTTATCTCAGCCAAATCTTCCAAGGTGGTCTTGCTCCCCGGAACAATAATCAAATCGGCATACGATAATTCTGCACTGTCATCCGTATAAAAAAGATGTATGCCCGGATCATGCTCCAAAACATCAAAATCCGTAAAATTAGACAAATGTTTTAATCGTATTACAGCCACATTGACCTTACCGTCCATATGCCGGTCTGCCTTACCTTCCAAGACAACAGAGTCTTCATCATCTATATGGATATCATTAAAATAAGGAATCACGCCAAGGACAGGAACGCCACAAATGCGTTCCATAAGGGAAACCCCATCCTCAAACAGCTTAATGTCACCTCTGAACTTATTGATAATAATACCCTTGATCAGCGACTTATATTCAGGCCGTTGAAGCATGATTGAACCATAAGCACTCGCAAAAACACCACCACGGTCAATATCAGCCACTAAAAAAACATCTGCCGAAGCATAACGTGCCATTGGCATATTCACCAGATCTACATCCTGCAAATTCAGTTCAGCCACACTTCCAGCACCTTCCAATACAATCGGACTATATCTGGCTGACAGACGGTCAAAAGCCGCATGTACTTCCTTGCGTAAATATTCCCTACCCTCACGCTTAAAATACTCATAAGCCGAACTGTTGCCTATGGGCTTGCCATTCAGGACCACCTGCGACTGACAATTGGAGTTGGGTTTCAGCAACAAAGGGTTCATGTCCACATGACAAGGAATACCTGCAGCCTCGGCCTGGGCCGCCTGAGCACGCCCTATCTCCAGACCTTCGGGAGTTACATACGAGTTCAAAGCCATATTCTGCGCCTTAAAGGGGGCCGGATGGAATCCGTCCTGTTTCAAAATCCGGCAAAAAGCCGCTGTCAACACACTTTTACCTACATCACTGCCTGTTCCGGCCAACATAAAATGATGTAATCCACAATCTTTAATACCTTTGTTTGCCATGTTTCATTCAAGAACATAATAAAAGGTTACGAAACCTTTCCAGCTCCGGAATGTCCCTGAAAACCATCGTAACCTCTTTATTTATCAAATAATTAAATACTTATCCTATATTTCCCACCAGTCCATTATATCCCGCTCACCCCAATACCAATGAGTATATCCGGCACGCACGTTTTTCCATTTGTAAACCTTAGTCTCTACAGGCAGGTCTCTGGCATTGCTCTGTCCACCGATACTTACCAGGTCGGAATCATCCATAATGTGAAAATAATGGCATTCATGACCATACCATTCTTCCTTACCTAATTTCATTTTCCGGTAACCGACATGGATCTGTTTGTTTTTCATCGTGGTATCCATCGGAAGGACACCTGCCAACTGATAAACAATGTCATCCATTCCCACCATACACCGGCTCAGATAAGCCATACCTCCACATTCCGCAAAAATCCTGCCGTCGTTCTCAGCATAGCGTTTTACGGATCCAGCATAGACTTATTGGCAGAAAGCGTCTTCAGGAAGAATTCCGGATATCCTCCCGGGAAATAAACCAGATCAGCCTCAGGAAGGACCTCGTCTCTCATCGGACTGAAGAAAACAACGTTCCCCATCCGCTTTAATTTATTCAGATTATCCTCATATACATAATTGAAAGCTTCGTCATGAGCCACAGCAATCTTCATTGTTCCGACCTGCTCCACCGCATGCTTACGCTTCTTCTCCAAATAGATTTCTTCAAATTTATCATCTTTGATGGATGTCTGTGCCAACAATTTATCTATATCCACAGTCTGCTCGACCGCATCGGCCAGTTTGTTGATAACCCGTTCGATTCCATCATTCACCTCCAATGACAATCCTACATGATGAGAAGGCAAATCAACACCATCCATACGCGGAATATACCCAAAACACTCTACTCCTACATCCTCACAGGCTTTCCGCAACATCACCATCTGATCGGGAAACTCCACCTGATTGAAAACGACTCCTACCAGATTGGTGTCCGCATTAAAATGCCTGTAACCGTAAATTACAGGAGCGATAGAATAAACCGTAGCCTTGGCATTGACCACAAGAATAACAGGAAGCTGTAAAATTGCCGCAATCTCTCCGCTGCTTCCACGCATGCGATTAAAACCATCATACAAGCCCATGACTCCTTCCACAATACAGGCATCCGCATTTTTTGCATAATGGGCAAACAAGTTGCGCAGATGTTTTTCCGACTGTAACCAACGGTCCAGATTGACAGACGTATTGCCACAAGCCCATTTATGGAATATCGTATCAATATAGCCTGGACCACACTTATATGGCTGAACGACACTTCCCCGACGTTGTAACGCACGCAACAATCCCATTGTAAAGGTTGTCTTTCCGCCCCCGCTTTGTGGAGCACTGATCATAAACCGAGCTTTCATAATAGTATTTATTTAAAGGTTGGAGACATCTATAGACAAATATACGAAAACATTGTGATAAAAGAATTTTTTCACTTAAAAAAATTGCAAAAAACAATTCCTAAAAAAAAATTAAAGTATTATTTGAAAAAAAAGCTCCGTTCTTTGTTTTTTTCATTTTTTTTATCGTCTTTTGCATATTCTTTTACCTTAAATCGCTAATATAATAAAATGAATAAAAATTATATAAATTACAGTCAATGAGAACTGACCGATATTTTAAACATGACATAAAGCATTAATGCTAATGGCACATGGAATACAAACATATTTTGAACGGACTATCGGAAGACGAAATCCATGAATCTTCCCAAACGTTATTCAATGCCGTACCGCCCCCAATACGCAGCAAGAAAATAACAGCCTAAACACAATAAGTGCAAAAATATGTTATAGAACATGTTAATAAATAACATTATTCCAATGCTTATAAGTACATTTGCACCTAAATATCGTGTAAAGTACACACTTTAATATAACTAACCTGTGAAATCAAATACCAAAAAACTAAAATAACAAAAAATCATGAATTGGCATTCAACACAATTTGAGATGCTGGACTGGGCTATTATTGTAGTCGGTGTAGCAACAGTTGCATGGTTCGTATACCGTGCAATTCAAAAGAGTAAAGCCGAAAAGACTGGCGGCGAAACAAGTGATGACTACTTCCTCTCCGGACGTAGTGAAACATGGTTTACTATTGGTGCAGCTATTTTTGCAGCCAATATCGGTTCAGAGCACCTTGTAGGTCTTGCCGGTGCCGGTGCAGAAACCGGAATGGGTATGGCTCACTGGGAAATGCAGGGATGGATGATCCTTATTCTCGGATGGTTCTTTGTTCCTTTCTACGAACACAGTAAGATTTTTACCATGCCGGAATTCCTGAACCGTCGTTTTACACGTAACACCAGCTCGGCTTTGTCACTCATCACCCTGATCAGTTATGTATTGACCAAAGTATCTGTAACAGCCATTACCGGTGGTGTATTCTTTGAAGGTTTGCTTGGTCTGCCGTTCTGGTATGGCGCCCTTGGCTTGGTTGCCCTGACAGGTGTATTCACCATCTTCGGTGGTATGAAAGGTGTGATGACTATCTCTGCCATTCAGACTCCTATCCTGATTGTCGGTGCGTTCCTGGTTTTATTCCTCGGTTTGAATGCATTGGGTGACGGTTCTATCGTGCAGGGTTGGGAAAACATGTTGGCTCATGCACAGACCATGAACAAAGGTGAAGACGGCACAGCATACGGTATCAACCACTTGATGCACTTTAATGAAAGCGATCCTCTTTATGGCCGTTTCCCGGGCTTCGGTGTATTCATCGGTGCTGCAATTATCGGTTTCTGGTACTGGTGTACTGACCAGCACATCGTACAGCGAGTTCTGGCTGCCAAGAATATGCAGGAAGCTCGTCGCGGTACAATCTTTGCCGGTTATTTGAAAGTGCTTCCCGTATTCATGTTCTTGATTCCGGGTATGATTGCAGCTGCCTTGTATGCAAGACCTGATTTTGCTGCTTTGATGACAGATGCATCTGGTAATAAAGTAACGGACGAGGCCTTCAGTGCCATGGTTCGCTACGTCCTCCCTGTAGGTGTGAAAGGTATTGTAACCATCGGATTCATCTCAGCTCTTGTAACTTCATTGGCTGCTCACTTCAACTCTTCAGCCACATTGTTCACCATGGACTTCTACAAACATTATCATCCGGAAGCTTCCGAGCAGAAACTGGTATGGATGGGTCGTATGGCTACATTGGCAGTCGTTGTATTCGGTGTACTTTGGATTCCGGTTATGCAGATGATGGGAAAGAGCCTCTACGGTATTCTTCAGGAAATGCAGTCATTGATCGCACCGGCTATTGCAGCCGTATTCATCATGGGTGTATTCACCAAGAAAATCACTCCGAAAGCAGGTGAAGTCGGTATTATTGTAGGTTTCCTTGTTGGTATGATCCGTCTGGCTATTATGGCTATATTCCCGGCAAAAGTCGGCAGCGCTGACTTCCTGGCATATCCTCAGTTCATTCAGGATTTCTTAAGCATCAACTGGTTGTGGTTTGAAATCTATCTGCTCATCTTCACGATGCTGTTAATGGTTGTAGTAAGTTTCTTCACCAAACAGGCCAGCGAGGAAAAGCTCAAAGGTATTACATTCCTTACCCAGAGCGCTGAACAGAAAGCTGCTACACGTGCTAGCTGGAGCACACTTGACGTGATCACCTCTATTGGTGTTGTCGCACTTTGTGTTGCATTCTATATCTACTTCTGGTAATCAGACACAGTTCAAGAATAAGAAAAAACAATAATCCCCTTGTCGGCAAATTCTACCCAAGCCGACAAGGGGATTTTCTTTTACCGCATCTTTTAGACCTACAGTCTGAACCCGCAAATAATCTGTATTTTTGTTCTTCTTTTCCCATCATTGCTTAGGTTTTGCCTTCTGACCATTATCTGCACCAGACAATCTGGACTTTAATATTACCTGTATCTATTTCATCCTCCCCTAAACAACGAACACCTTGAAATCCGACCGGTATTCCTATTTGAAGGAATAAGATATAAAACTGCTTCTATCATGCAGACAGGAAGATCACAGTACTACTCTAGTACTGAAATATAAATTAAAAAGGATCAGGAGAGTGATCCCACCCATCCTGATCCCTTCAATACAATCCTTTTAAACTTAAACTTACTACCTTTTACCTACCATTACAAAATTCGGCATAAGCCAAAGCCAGATATTCAAATTTAAGCGCAGCGGAAACATCCAAAGCTTTTATCCGGTCCATTTTCAACCTCAATCTGTCTATATCTGACTTATATAAAACATTAACCTTAGCCTCCAATAACTTACATTCCTTATCTGCTTCATTCCATAAATCGGTAAAGTCACGGTCTGAGAAAGGTGTCAGACGCATAGCAAAACCTCCCCGCGGCAAACTGGTCACAGTGATATCATTACCCTTCATTAAGGAATAAGTCACATTCATCTTATCATAATCTGCACCATCTGATATCAGGAGCATTTTGTAACATTTATCCTGGTCAAGGCCGTCAATATGTACGGTTTTGGTCAATGATCCGTCAGTGCCATTCAATCCCGCAATATACAGTGTATCATTCTTTTCACGCTTAATCACAATATTTTTCTCAGGATATCCGTCAAGTAAAGTGGTATTATCCCAATCTGCTGAAACATGGCTGAGAAATTCTTTTGCTGCCGCCGGCAAAGCAGCAAATCCTTCAGGACGATCTGCCATATGCGTGATTCCAGACTCAAAGACAACGGATAAGGCCAGTTCATGCGCATAAGATGTGGTATGCGGATGCTGGGAATCTGTAAAAGCCACAGGCGTGTAATCCATCGGACCGACCACATTACGGGTAAATGGCAATACCGTGTTCAGTTGAGCAGCTATTTCTGTCATTCGCGGAGAATTATTATACTGTTCCGCTCCATAAACAGCCTCCATACTCATTAAGTGAGGATAGGTACGAGTCCATCCACGAGGAATCGTACATCCGTGGAAGTTGACCATCAAACGATATTGGGCTGCATCTTCCAGGATTCCGATATAGTATTGCATCATATCTTGCTTGTCGCTTTCAAAGAAATCAACTTTGACACCACAAACTCCTAACTCCGACAACCATTGAAAAGTCTTCATACGGGCTTCGTGGGTAATCAACAGGTCACGTGGTGTCGCAGAAACCCGATTGTGAGCTCCACCGGAATTAATCCAAATCCAAACCGCTATACCTTTGTTTCTGGCATAGGCTACAGCTTTCGTCAGATCACCGCCATTACTCATTTCATCCCATTCCCAGTCAAAGAGGACATAAGGCCATCCCATCTCCACGGCCAGATCAATGTATGCACAAACTTTCTTATAATCCTTTGTTCCGTGATTGTAGGCCCAATAAATCCACGATGCCACTCCGGGTTTTATCCAATCCGTCGATTCCAGCTTCGACGGTTCACAAACATCGTCCACCAATGTGGAAGACACCAGATCTCCGAGCTGACCTATTATTGCCACACGCCATGGTGAACGCCATGGCATCCCCACAGTAGGACAAACCTCTCCTGTTCCGTTTCCGTCCGTCATAGCAGGGAACGTCAGTTTATACCTGTTTGCATTTTCCTTATTATTCAATTTAGTCGCACAAAACGTACCATCTATTCCAGCCTCCGTAATCAAAGCCCAGCAATTTTGATCATTAAACTGAAACAATGCCGGATATCCCCACTCTCCTTGCTGAATCTGGTCTTTCTGATGTGGAAACTCACCTTCATAACTGGTTATAAAACGCTGTAACCAGCGGTCTGCCGTTTCTGAGATCGCAACCCCTTATTCGTCTTGCATACAAAAATACTTAATTCCATTTCACTTTTATAGGACTTTTCAGACTATTTATTGGATTATATCGACTTTCTAGTTAAAACCATTCTTATACACTTAAAATATTTTTACGACAAAATATCATTATTCGATTATCAAAAGCCTTACTGACTCCTTATACTGATCTTTTTCCATTTTACTCCTTCACCTCTTCACCATCCT
>OKVF01000347.1_pt1 | contig 55440 bp, 45 predicted proteins | sample 1604831 | NCBI WGS metagenome assembly OKVF01 (sample SAMN01760980, study PRJEB22395) | human gut metagenome
AAAATAGGTTTCTTTAGGTCCTTAACGGGTCTAAAGTGACTGCTTACAAAGAAATAAAAGCAAGTCTTATGGACAATATAGTTTTTTTGTTATCTTTGCATACCAATTAGCGATAAAGTACCTATGAAACTGATATTATTGACGACTCCGGATTTTTTTGTGGAGGAAGACAAGATACTCACTGCCTTGTTTGAAGAAGGACTGGATATACTTCACCTTCGCAAACCGGGTTCAGAACCAGTATATTCTGAGCGTCTGTTAACCTTATTGCCCGCCAGCCATCACAATCAGATCGTAGTGCATGATCATTTTTATCTGAAAGACGAATTTAATCTGAAAGGCATTCACCTGAATAGCCGTAATCCAGAAGCTCCAGCCAATTATAAAGGCCATCTGAGCAAATCATTCCACAATCTGGAAGAATTAAAAGAAGAAAAGAAACGATTCACTTATGCGTTTCTAAGTCCTATTTTCGACAGTATCTCAAAATCCAGCTATACGTCCGCATTCGAACTTGATGTCCTGAAAGAAGCAGCCAAAAACGGCATTATTGACAAAAGCGTAATGGCGTTGGGAGGTATCAGCATTGAGAATCTGCCGATCATTAAAGATTTGGGATTCGGCGGCGCCGTTATACTGGGTGACTTGTGGAACCGTTTCAACATTCATTCTACTCTGGATTACAAGGAACTGATCAACCATTTCAGAAAACTAAGAAAAGCAATAGACTGACAACAACATTAAAGTTATAGAGAATGAGCGAGAATAATTCTTTCATGGTCTTTTCAGGCACCAAATCCAAGTATTTGGCTGAGAAAATCTGTGCCAGCTTAGGATGTCCGTTAGGCAAGCTGGTTATTACCCATTTTGCGGACGGAGAGTTTTCCGTATCCTATGAAGAGTCTATCCGCGGACGTGATGTATTCTTAGTACAGTCCACATTTCCTAATTCAGACAACCTGATGGAACTGCTGTTAATGATAGATGCCGCCAAGCGTGCTTCCGCTCACAGCATCATCGCAGTTATTCCTTATTTTGGCTGGGCTCGTCAGGACCGTAAGGACAAACCCCGTGTATCCATCGGTGCCAAACTAGTAGCCGACATGCTGAGCGTAGCCGGAATCGACCGTCTGATCACTATGGATCTCCATGCTGATCAGGAACAAGGCTTCTTTGATGTACCGGTAGACCACCTCTATGCATCAAGTGTCATGTTGCCTTATATCGAATCACTCAAGCTCAAGAACCTGGTGATCGCCGCTCCGGATGTGGGTGGTTCCAAACGTGCCAGCACTTATGCCAAATTCCTGGAATGCCCATTGGTACTCTGCAACAAGACACGCAGAAGACCCAATGAAGTAGCCAACATGCAAATAATCGGTGACGTTAAAGATGCGGATGTCGTACTGATTGACGATATGGTTGATACGGCCGGAACCATCACTATGGCAGCCAATCTGATGAAAGAGAACGGAGCTCACTCCGTACGTGCCATTGCTACACATTGCGTCATGTCAGGTCCTGCTTCAGAACGTGTTCAGGATTCAGCACTTGAAGAACTTGTCTTTACTGACAGTATTCCTTATTCCAACCGTTGCGCCAAAGTCAAGCAAATCAGCATTGCTGATATTCTGGCTGAAACAATCCGCCGTGTGGAAAGTAACGAGTCCATCAGTTCACAATATCTAATTTAATACAAATTAATTATCCAAGGCTGTCTAGAAAAATGATAAAATCAAAAATATCATTTTGCCAGACAGCCTCTTTTTATTTTTTACATGAAACATCACTACCTATCTTTATTGGCCGGTCTACCTCTGATTTTTGCCTGCCACTCCAATCAATGCAAAGTAGAAGGATACGTCGAAAATGCCAAAGACGGCGATACGCTCTTCATCGCCAGAATGGATGAAGGCAAATTTATCCCGTCTGACACAGTTATCATCAAGGACGGCCGCTTTCAATTGACTGAAGATGCCGATTCAACTGTAATCTGCACTTATTACTACAGCCGTGGAGAAGATCTTTTCAATAATATCTTCTTCCTGGAAAAAGGAAATATCCGCCTTGATATTGACAGTAAGAGCAAAGTATCCGGCACGGAAAATAACGACATTTACCAGACGTTTATTGATTCGATATATCGTATTCATGAACAGATGGACCAACTCTATGAAGAAGCCGTCAGCCAAAACGGTGGAAACATGGAAGACTTTCAAGGTTCGGAAGAACTGAGCAATTTAGATAAGAAAGCGACAGAGCTGATCAAGAAAACCATGATGGACAATCTGCAGAAGCCTGCCGGATTTTTTATCTTTATCTCCAGTTACAACATGTATTCACCGGATGAAACCATTTCCATTATAGAAGAGTTGCCGGAAAGCTATCGGAACCAAAGTATTATCAAACACATCCTTACGGAAGCCGAGCAATCCAAGTCTACAGCAACCGGACAACATTTTATCGATGTAACGATTCCATCCATTGACGGAAAAGAAATTAAACTCAGCGAAATCATAAGCAAGAACAAACTCACCTTAATTGATTGCTGGGCCAGCTGGTGCGGACCATGTCGCGCCGAAATGCCTAACGTTGTGGAACTGTACAAAAAATATAAATCCAAAGGATTGGAAATCGTTGGCATTTCTTTCGATGAGGATACTCAAAAATGGAAAGACGCAATCAAGACCATGAACATGACATGGCCACAATTGTCTGAACTGCGCTCGTGGGACAACAAAATGACGGAGCTCTATGGTGTGACATCCATCCCCTATACTATTCTCATCAATCAGGACGGTATAATTGTAGGTAAGGAAATGCGAGGCAACGAACTCGACCGTTTTATTGCAGATTTTCTGAAATAACCGGTCCTTTGCCGTTTATCACTTTTTCCAAAAACCAAATCCCCCTTGATTCGAACAGACAGTTCAGATCAAGGGGGATTTGGTTTTAGTTTTCAGCTTTATGCTTTGGGATAAATCTCTATATGGCTCTTTCCTCCCGTACTTTCCTTAACAATCTGGATACGAGTAGGAATGCTGTTACGCATTTCTTCCGTATGACTGATTACACCTACTTGCCGGCCTTGTGCTGACTGCAGCCGTGACAAAGCTTCTATCACGATCACCAGACTCTGCGAATCCAATGTTCCAAAGCCCTCGTCAACAAATAAGGTGCCTATCCGCATTTTTTTGCATGAAAGAGCACTCAACCCTAAAGCCAATGACAGACTGACCAGAAATGTCTCGCCTCCTGACAAGGTACTGATAGCCCTTTCTTCATCCCCTCTGTCATGATCGATAATCTTCAATCCCAATGAATCAGGTATTTGAGCCAATGCATAACGCGATGTCAGCTGACGCAACTGTTCATTGGCATGTTCAACCAGTACAGCCAATGTAAAGCATTGCGCCTTTTCTCTATAACGGTTACCGTCAGCCGTACCAAACACTTTATTAAGTAACTTCCATTTCTCACAAAGTTCAACAGTGTCGCGATACAGCTTTTCTTTACTCCCCAGTTCTGCCAAAGCCTTATGATGAAGTGCCAGCAAAACTGAAATCTCACTGATCCGTTTTTCTGTTTCTTCAATATGGACAGCACATGTAGCAAGTTTCTCTTCCAACTGCTGCTCGGTTTCCTGAGGATGAGACACACCATGTTCCTGTTCCGACTTCAAAATAACATCATAAACGCTCTGTGCCGAATCCACAATCTTTCTTAATGTGGCCAGTTTCTGACGTAACCCATCCCAATCCTGCTGTTCGTTGATCAATCTTTCCAGTTGCTCGCGATCCATGTCATCATGATTGCGACCATACTGCTCAAGCCATGCGGATATGGTATTTTCTAACGACTGAATATGACGGTCAAGCCCTTCTATTTTTTCCTTCGACTGATTCAGACGTCCCTCATCCTCCGATAATCTCTGCCTAAGCCGTTCTACACCCTGCTGACTGGATTCATAGTCTTTTCGGGTATTCATCACTTTCTTATTACATTCCTGCTCAACCTGATCGGCTGTTTGACCGTCAAACATATTCTTCAAAATCTGATCAAGCCTATGAAGTTCCTGCACCGCCAGAGTATCACGATCAGTTTCCTGTTTCAACTCTGCTTCACGGGACTTTAACTCCTTCTCCTGATTACCTGTCTGCGCCTGCATTCTACCGACTTCTACAAGTAAATGATTAAGCTTTTCCGTCACTTCACGATAACGCACTCTTTTATGATCCAAAGTGGCACCATATTTTTCAGGATCTGCCATCCAGGCTGTCTTCCACTGCCCGTCAATCGCACCAAGTACAATATCCAACTGTTCAAATAAAGTTTTTCTCTCAGAAGATAATTCTTTCAAGCGAGCCGTCTCCTGTTGTAATTGCTGTTCCGCTTTACCTGTTTCTATCTTCAATTTATTAATTTCCTGCTCTGAACTGCTTAGCAAACCAGCTGTCTTTTGCACGATCTCAGTAAGCTGACGGTACTCTTCCAACATTTTAGTGTGAACTTGCCATTTCTCACGCCAGGATACAATCAGCCGATCTGTCCTGCTTCTTGTTTCTTCATACAACACGATACCCTTTGTCCATTTTGTTTCATCATATTCCAATGATTCTGGCAACTCACAAAGCCTATCAACTCCATTATGCCATAAAGCAACAAGCTCATCACGCCGGACAAACATTTGTTTTTCATTCTGATATTGTACCTGCTCTGCTCCTTTAATACGTGCATGATCACGCTTAACGCGATCCAGATCCTTTTTGAGTACGTCCAATCGGGTTAATTTCTCATCCAATGATTTCCGCATAGCCGAAACAGCCTGTTCATAAGCCTGTTCGTCTGCCGCATAAGGATGATGGAGCGACCCGCATACCGGACAAGGCACATTCTCCACAAGCTGACGCCGCAACAAACCGACATTCTGTGCTACGGAAAGATGGTAAGCTTCTTTCAAACCTTCAGTCACCGCATCCAGCCGATCCACTTCTTTCTGCAACTGTTGTTCCTGATCTGCACACCGCTGCTCACCGACCTCAAGACGTTGCTTCTCTAGCTGAACTTCATAAAGCAGCCTTGCATTTTCAGCCAAATTCTTCCATAGACTCAACGCCTCATCCAACTGCTGACGTTCTCGGGTATATCCCTCTCCCTCATGCTGTAAGACTTGTGTATCTTCCGGATTGACTTTCCCACGCAGGTTCTGCAATTTCTGGTTTTGTTCCTCGTACCTGCCGTTCAGCTGTCTGTATTCAGCAACCTGTTGATTCAAGCGAGCTCCCAGACCCGGCAAGATATTTTCTTCCAGCTTCTTGCAAAGCTTTTCAAGTTGCTCATATTGACGGCATAATAAGGCTAGTCGCTGCAAATCATTGACAATAGCCGGAATTCTGTCTACAAAAGCGGATTCTATACGGAATGAATTAAACTCCTCTTCCAAAAGTTGTCTCTGAGATATAAACTCCGTCAATCGTTTTTTATTAACAAAAAGTTGTTTTGCCAAGTCATCAACCAACTTTTGGCTATCGCAAAGTTTAACCTTCAATTCCTGACGTTGGACAGCCTTTTGTTTCCATTCACCATACAAGGTCCGATATTCAGCCCATTTGGGTCTCATCTTCTCCTGCATATTCTGTAAAGTTTCCAACTTTTGCTGTATCTTTTGAACCTCCGTCGCCATTAGCTCAACACGCTTCTGATTCTCCTCCTGCATTTTCAAGAGATTCTCAACAACGGTCTGTTCCTGTTTCCGCTGATCCGCATACGAATGAACCTGAATACACTGCGGATAAATTTCCTGAATGGCATCCCACCGTTTCAATTTTCTGATATCCGCCTCATGTATGGCCAATTCTCTTTTGGCTTCTTCCAAACGCAGAGACTGCATACGGATCTGTTCCTTGATCTCCCTGTCACGTGCAAACCAACGTTGCTTATCCTGCCAGCCCTCTCGTTCTTTAGCCAGAATTTTCAAACGTTCCTTCAATTCTGTCTGTTCCGCACTGTTTTTCGAAAAAGTATCTTCATCCATCAAATGCAAACGAAATGAATCCAACTTCATTTCCAGTTCTTGCACCGCCTCAGTCATTTGCTTGTAACGTTCATAGATTCTCTGACTGATCCGGGAATAAATTTCAGTTCCCGTCAGTTTCTCAAGCAAACGTCCCTTATCAGCCCCGTCAGCTCTCAAAAAATTGGCAAAACTGTTCTGAGCCAACATCACAGTCCGTGTAAACTGCTCATAATCCAGTCCGACGACCCGCTCTATTTGTGCTCTAAGTTCCAATTCATCAGAATTTGGTCTGTCCCTGTTTTGCGAGGCCAACCAGACTTGCCGCGTTTTCAAGTTCTCCAGTCTGCGTTGTGGCTTTTTACTTTTATAATAGGAGGCTGACCATGATGCCAGATAAGTCTGACCGTCCTGTCCCACAAATTCCGTTTCAGCCAGACATTCCTTACAACCTTTCCGAAGAATATTACGCGGATCATTCGTAGCCTGGATATCCCCGCCATTCTCACCGGACTCAGCATATACCACGACCTTGGTCGCATCACGAAAACGGGGAGATGTTCCGTACAACGATAAGGACAAGGCGTCCAGGCAAGTACTCTTGCCACTGCCGGTCGGCCCCACAATCGTAAACAGCCCGCTGCTCCGCAACGGCTCTTCCGAAAAGTCAATATCATGCCTGCCTTCAAAAGAGGCCAGATTTTCTATTCTGATTCTAATTATTTTCATCCGAGATATCCTTTAATGCAGCTTCATAAGCTTCGTTAAACAAGGTTTCCAATTCTTCAGGCATATCCAAATGATATTTCCTTTTATAAATAATCCGGGCCACATCCAAGGCTGTCACAGCATTCAAATCGGCAAGAGTGGTTGGGTTATCTTCCTGCCGTGCCGAAGTCTGTTCTTCATAAAAAACCCGCAAACTACAGAAGCGCACGGCTTTCTGTTCCAGAATTTTCATGATTTTCTGGTTCATCTGCAATTCTACCTTATCCAGCAAGACCCTGATCTCCAGATAAGGCCACAAACTTTCATCTGGCGACATCTTACGCGATGGTAAATCATGCCTGATCCGCTCCAGGACTTCATCTAACGGTTTAGGGCCTTCTTCCGGTATGGAAACCAAAGTTCGCAGTGGAGTATATTCCAGAAACCGTCGCACACATTGACCGTCCGGACCTATTTCCACACATTCCACTCCATGCCTGTAACTTCTCTCGGAGAAAGACATCGGCAACACGCTACCACTATAGCGCACCGTATCCTGACCGGCTACGGTCTGACGTTTATGTATGTGTCCCAAGGCCACATAGCTCCAGTCCTCAGGCAAACTGCCGGCATTCACGGCTTCCTGCCCGCCTACCCAGATTCTCTCACTGCTATCTTCCGCTATTTCTGCTCCCGTAGCATAGAAGTGAGCCATAAGTACCAATGGTTCATTCCCCCGTCGTAAACGGCCTGCAGCTTCAGACGCGCGGGAAAAGAACAGATTCATGGATTCACTCAAGCTTTCTGCCGGCGGGTAATCTCCCTGACGAAGATACGGCACAGCCACACAAAGCAAACGTTCGTCCGGTGATGTCCGTGACACAACCGGCAAGACCAGATCATCATAATCAATCTCCATGTCCTTATTCCGCTTGACAGCTCCCTTCACATGTACATTCATCAAACTGAAAAATGCGTCGGGAGCTTCCAGACGGTAAGCGGAATCATGATTTCCGGCTATAACGATCACCTGCAAACCAGGCAACTCCGTAACGACCCGCGCCAAAAATTCATAATATAAGCGTTGAGAGGCCGCTGAAGGATTGACATGATCAAACACGTCACCGGCAATCAGTAAAGCATCGGGCTGTTCCGACTTCATCTGTACAAGCAACCAGTCCAAAAAATGATGATGCTCATCATCCCGGACGAATTCATGAAAGACATTACCCAAATGCCAGTCTGATGTATGAAATAGCTTAATCATTCCTCTTTTATATTCTATATTGTTTTAGGCTTCCATTACCTGAACCATCAGTATCCTTTCAGTCTGATCGTCAATTCTGAAACGGTCATCCGGCCTTTCTCCTACAACCCAGGCTATTTCCTGTCCACTACAGAGAACCAGCTGACGTTCCTTTTCAAAAACCGATTTTTTCAAATCTGTCAGATAGTCACTCACCAGTTTGGATCCTTTCATTCCAAAAGGCACGAAACGGTCACCCGGCTCTGCAAAACGGATGGTCAACGGATAAACCATCTTGTTCAGATCCACACACAGAATATCCTTACGGTGTGGTATTTCAAAATGACGGTCATAACGCATTCTGGTGATATGGAAGTCCTTGTCTTGCGTCACCTTAACCCATCCGTCCAAAGGCAACACATGGCAAAGGCACTGATATTTTTCAGTCTTTTTCTGTAAGACCAAACGATCACGGTCATGCAAAAGCCGCCATTCCGAAGATTCAAAAACCTGTCCCGACAAAGTTTCCTTACCGTTCAAACTGTAAATTTCATCCACCTGGGACGACTGGAAACCATAATCAGCCAATATCTCATACAATAACGTACGTGGTGCAGGTGTCTGTCGAAGAACATCCAAAAGGATACAATCATCATGACATACATCCGCCTTAAGACGTTCAACGCCCCAACGGTAAATCTGATAGGCATCAGACAAATGCAACAAAGTCTGCTGCAACCCTTCAGCCACTGAAGGGTTCAGCTTCTGCAATTCAGGCAGGATATCCAGTCTGATCTTATTTCTTTTGACCTCATTCTCCAGATTGGTACTGTCCACTACATAAGTCTGACCGGATTCAGCCAAATAAACCAGAATGTCCTTACGGCTGACATCAAGCAAGGGACGAATGACGGCATCCCGTACATAACGCATCCCGGTAAGCCCTTTCAATCCGGTACCACGCACCAGGTTAAGAAGCAAAGTTTCCACATTGTCATCCCGGTGATGAGCCACTGCAATCTTACCAATGCCCTCCAACATACGGATTTCATCAAAAAAAGCATATCTCAAGTCTCTGGCCGCCATCTCAATACTGACACCCCGACTATTGGCATATTCTTTGGTCTGGAATGACTTTACATGAAGACGGACGCCTTTTTTACGGCATAAATCTCTCACAAACCGTTCATCACGTTCTGATTCCTCACCCCTCAGTTTAAAATTACAATGTACCGCCACACAAGGGTACTGAAGATTACACAATACATTCAGCAATGCGACCGAATCGGCCCCACCGCTCAATGCCACCAGCACTTTCTCGCCGTCCGACAACAAATGATGACGACTTATGGTCTGGGCCACTTCATTTTCCAATTGATTCATTTTCTCATTCATAATAACAAATTTAATGAGAACTCACGAATTATCGGCATATTTTGAAAAATAATATATTCAAAAATATATTTTCCCGATATCTGCCTCATCCTTCACAACCCGAAACCCATAACCCGACAAAACCGCTAATTATCGATAATAATCCGTAAAATCTCACATAAGCTCACAAAAAAACTGTAACTTTGAATCCATAAATTCCATTTTCCATGTGGCAAAACTATATTGTCTATCTCATTTTGGCCATTTCCTTTCTTTGGTTGGCCAGACGGGTCTATATCCGCATTCGTCATCCTGAATCTACGCATCACTGCTCAGACTGCACAGCAGACTGTAAATTAAGGGGGTTAATTCGTCCCTCGAAGGAACAGAAGAACAAAGAATGCCAGAAAAAATAATTTTTTTACGATAAAAAGGTTGCATTATTAAAAAAATGTTGTACCTTTGCAATCGCAAAACGAAAACGGTGCCCTGACCGAGAGGCTAGGTAGCGGTCTGCAAAACCGTCCACAGCAGTTCGAATCTGCTGGGCACCTCTTTAAAAGTTATGAGATTTCTCATAACTTTTTTTTATACTATTTTGACTTTACACCTCTCCCTTTTTTCAGAGAAATCACATAATTTTGCAGTCAGACAGAAACATTAAGCATAAACCAATGAAAGTAGGATTATTTATTCCATGTTATATCAATGCGGTATATCCTCAAGTTGGCATCGCCTCCTACAAATTGCTTAAAAGCGTAGGAGTAGATGTAGATTATCCTCTTGACCAGACCTGCTGTGGACAGCCGATGGCCAACGCCGGATTTGAGGATGAAGCAAAAGAACTGGCCAAACGTTTCGACCGGTTATTCAAAGATTATGATTACATTGTAGGTCCATCTGCAAGCTGTGTGGTATTCGTACGCGACCATTACGGCAACCTGCTGGCAAAAGAACCACACCGCTGTGCCAGTGAGAATCGCATCTATGACATCTGCGAATTCTTGCATGATATAGTCAAACCGACCTCACTCAAGGCATACTTCCCGCACAAAGTGAGTCTGCAAAACAGTTGCCATGGTGTCCGTCTGATGCATCTGTCCTCTCCAAGCGAACTCCATATTCCTTATTTCAACAAGCTGCGCGATTTGCTTTCCCTTGTCAAGGGCATTGAAGTGGTCGAGCCGGAACATCCGGACGAATGTTGCGGTTTCGGTGGAATGTTCAGTGTAGAAGAACCAGACGTATCTGCACAAATGGGCCGTGACAAGATCAGACATCACATGGACACCGGGGCAGAATACATCACCGGCGCCGACAGTTCCTGTCTGATGCACCAGGCCGGACTGATCGCACGCGAGAAATACCCTATCAAAACTATTCATATCGTTGAAATTTTATCTGCAGGATTATGAGTACCAAACACGCAAAAGCAGCTTCTGCCTTCCTGAAAAACAAGGAACTGGCGACTTGGCATAACGAAACCTTATGGATGGTACGTGCCAAACGTGACAGACTCAGCCGCACGGTTCCCGAATGGGAGCATCTGCGCGATATGGCCTGCGCCATCAAACAATACAGTAACAGTCATCTCGACGAACTGCTCCTGCAATTCGAAGCTAACGCCCAAGCCAACGGTGCCGTTGTCCACTGGGCCAAGGATGCAGAAGAGTACAGACAAATCGTATACGGCATTCTGAAAGAACACGACGTCAAACATTTCATCAAAAGCAAATCCATGCTGGCTGAAGAATGCGAACTGAACGAATTTCTGGAAAAACAAGGTATCGAAACCGTCGAAAGCGACTTGGGAGAACGTATTCTGCAACTCATGCACAAGAAACCCAGTCACATTGTCCTACCTGCCATCCACATCAAAAAAGAAGAGATCGGCGAACTTTTTGTCCGGGAAATGGGAACAGAACCGGGCAATAACGACCAGACTTATCTGACGCATGCCGCACGCAAGAACCTGCGCCAGAAATTCATCCATGCAGAGGCAGCCATGACGGGTGCCAATTTTGCCGTAGCCGAAACCGGCGAATGCGTGGTCTGCACAAATGAAGGAAATGCTGACATGGGCACTTCACAGCCCAAATTGCAGATTACAGCCTTCGGACTGGAAAAAATCGTTCCAGACAGACGTTCACTCGGCGTTTTCACCCGCCTGTTGGCCCGTTCGGCTACAGGGCAACCGGTCACCACCTATACCTCCCATTACCGGAAACCACGCCCGGGAGGCGAACTCCATATCATCATCGTGGACAACGGCCGCACAAACATACTGGCAGACGAAGACCATGTCAAGACTCTCAACTGCCTGAGATGCGGTGCCTGCATGAATACTTGTCCGGTCTACCGGCGCAGCGGAGGCTACAGCTATACTTATTTTATACCCGGACCTATCGGCATCAATCTGGGCATGCTTAAGGATCCGGTCAAGTATCATGATAACGTATCAGCCTGCTCACTCTGCCATTCCTGCCAGAACGTCTGTCCGGCTAAAGTGGACCTGGCAGACCAGATCTATAAATGGCGCCAGAAGCTTGACCGACTGGGTGTAGCCAACCGCTCCAAGAAGATCATGTCAGGAGGTATGCAGTTCCTTATGGAACGCCCGGCTCTTTTCAATCTGGCTTTGCACGAGGCGCATCTTGCCAATATTCTCCCTCGCGGAATGGTTTACAACCATCTCAATGACTGGGGAAAGGCCCACGAAATGCCGGTCTTCGCCAAGGAAAGCTTCAATGAAATGTGGAAAAAGAACAAAGTGAAATAATCATGAACAGCAAAGAACATATACTTCAGGCTATCCGGCAGAATACCCGCCGGAAATATGAAATGCCTGATTTGTCAGACATTGAAAAGGAAGCCATTGTCTACCCGGACCAGATCAGTCAGTTCTGTGATATCATGTCACAGGTTGGAGGCCGCGCCATTGTGCTTCAACCACAGGACGACCTTGACAGCATCATACGCAGGCTCTATCCTGATGCCCGCCGTATCGCTACGGTAACCGACACTTTTACGGTAAACGGACGCACTCTCCAAGCCGGATGCGCCACATACCATCCTGATGAAGCAGCCTCATCTGGCGAACTGGACGGAACAGATGTCGCCATATTGCAAGGTCAATACGGCGTATGCGAAAACGGAGCCGTATGGATCGAACAGGACGTTGAACAACGGGCCATCTACTTTATATCAGAGGCATTAGTCATCATTCTCGACCGTCATAAGCTGGTCAACAACATGCATGAGGCTTACCGCTGCATTGACACCGGGAAATACGGTTACGGTGTTTTCATCTCCGGACCGTCCAAAACGGCCGATATCGAACAGGCTCTTGTCATGGGCGCCCACGGTGCCCGCGACGTAACCGTCATTCTGGTCTGAAACCCTTCGTGCCGCCGACCTGACATTATACACACAAATGGATATGAAGAAGATCATAGTCACCATAGATTCTTTCAAAGGTTGCATGAGTTCCACCGAAGCAGCCAGGGCCGCCACCGAAGGAATCCACAGGGTTTGGCCTTCAGCCCAGGTTCTGCAAATCCCGGTTTCCGACGGAGGTGAAGGCTTGCTGGACAGCATCCTGACAGCAAAAGGAGGCACAATCATCCATCTGCTGGCACACGATCCGCTGATGCGCCTCGTTCCGACACGATATGGCGTGCTTAACGACCGGCAAACAGCTGTTATCGAAATGGCTGAAATCAATGGCCTGACCATGCTGAAAGCTGACGAACGGAATCCGATGCGAACCAGCAGTTACGGTACGGGAGAATTGATTTCCGATGCTTTGAAAAGAGGTTACAGGCGCATTATCATCGGTTTGGGAGGCAGCGCCACCTGCGATGGAGGACTTGGCATGCTACAGGCACTCGGAATTCAGTTCTACGATTGCCGGGGTCATCAGATTGGACAAGGCGGACAGGCCATGGCTACTGTAGCCACCATCCGGTATGACCGCATGACACCTGCCTTGCAATCGGCTGAACTGATCATAGCCTGCGATGTAGACAATCCATTTGATGGGCCACAGGGAGCTGCTTATGTCTTTGCCCCACAGAAGGGAGCCAGCCTCGAGGAAGTCCGTCTGCTCGATGACGGGCTTCATCACCTTGCCGGCCTTATACGTCTGACCACCCAAACGGACCTGTCCACTCTTCCGGGAGCCGGAGCTGCCGGGGGCATAGGAGGCGCACTGGCCGCTTTTACCCGATGTAGCATGCAGTCAGGAATTGATTTGTTTCTGGACACAGTCGGTTTCACCGGACTGCTCGAAAATACCGACCTGCTGATTACCGGAGAAGGGAAAGCCGACCGCCAGACCCTACACGGCAAGGTACCCATGGGTATCCTCAAACGCGGACAGGCACATCACATCCCTACCCTTCTCATCACCGGCGCCATTGATCCGGACTGCATAGACGAACTCAATGCGGCAGGTTTTAGGGCTGTCTACAGCATAACCCCCGGTCCGCTCTCTCTTGAACAAGCAATGGACACAACAGCTGCCCAAAAGAATCTGTGCCATCTTCTGACACAGATTTGCCGGACCATCAGTATCTGACCTATCATGATCTTATTTTATCGGACAGGAGGAAAACGGCACAGTTTTCTTCCTGCTTCCGTTTTCCTCCTTTTCACGTCATTCGCCCGACACACAGCAATTGCTGTTTTCAGATACCATTAAAAACTCCTGCATTCTGTTTGACGAAGCTGTTATACCTTGAAACGTCTGCTGGCTATTTCTTTTGCTGAAACAGCCAGTAATCAAAATACATCAGCCTGCCAGGCTTCCTGCCTTTGCAAACAAAATACAGATCATGCACACCACTCACATTGGCCACATCCGAAGACACCAGTGCCCAACGATCGTCGCCTCCCGTCATGGGGACATTCACTGTCGTCAGCAAATCCCCCTGCGGGCTATCCAAACGTACTTCCATCGTCACACCTCCGTTATGTGTGGTTCCTACACGGGCCGAAAACTTTGATGCGCCTTCCTTACGGAAATCAACACCTTTCACCTTTATATAAGCTCCATCCTTCATGGCATTGACAAAAACGCCGACTTCCTTGTTTTCATCGGCTTTCATTCCTTCTGAAAAAGCCATCGTCTCCGCTTCCGTCTTCCGATATGGATTCAAGGTTTCAAGCCCTTTCTCTATTCCCGCCGCCATTTTCATAGGTACAAGCCTACCGTCCTTATTGAATTCAGCTTTCTGCACGCAAACGGAACGGGTAAAGCCGCCACCACCCGGCAATGCTCCATTATGATAGAACAAATAAGTTGCCCCCTTATAGTCAACAATTCCCGGATGGTTAGTAAAACTGCCGCCCTCTGTCGGCATCAACGTTCCACCATATTTCCAGGGTCCTTCCGGACTTTTACTCATCGAATATCCCAAGTGTTCGGGAATAGGACCACCTGCCCAAAGCAGATAATACCAGTCCTTATGCTTGTAAAGCCAGGGACCTTCTTCGTACAATGTAGGACGTTCGGCCACGTTACCCTCCCGCTTGCCAAAAGACTCTTCCGTCATCGGTACCTTAACGATATCTCCCGAATATGAAATCATGTCCTCGTTCAACTTCACATAGTAACAGAAAGGATTACCCCAATACAGATAAGCCTGCCCGTCATCATCTATCATCACCGTAGGATCAATGTCACCTTTTCCACTGCTCACCAATGGCTTGCCCAATGCATCATAAAAAGGCCCGTATGGACTGTCGGCCACAGCCACGCCAATGGCTCCTCCTCCCTTGTTCATCGTCACGGGCACGTAAGCATAAAACTTTCCATCACGTTCCACGCACTGCATGGCCCAGGCATCACCTTTGGCCCAACTGAAAGTCTTGTATGAAAGGACGGCGCCATGATCGGTCCAGTTCACCATGTCAGTAGTAGTATACAGTTTCCAGTCGTTCATCACAAACCAGGTGGAAGCATCTTCATCATGGCTGGTATAAAGATACAGCGTACCGTCGTGAGCCATAGGTGCAGGATCGGCCGTATAGTGTGTCTGCACGATAGGGTTCTGTGCATAAGCTGACGCTGCCAGTAACCCGATGGATAAAAATAAGACTCCTTTTTTCATCATAGTTTTATAGACAATATAAAGTTAAACATACAGGCATGTTTCAGGAACAATTCAGTAACAAGAAAAACATTGATCGGCAGCATGACAATCATTTTAAAATGGCCACCGACATCGAATGACAACCTGTCACCGTATTCCCGCAGCCAAAGGTACATAAAATTATGCTATCAATGACTGACCAACACCAAAGAATAACATATTCCTATTTTAATGCCAGGTCTGTTTTTCTTCTTGACGGTCTCATTGATCATCAAGTCAAATACCTATCTTTTTCTCAATGCCAATCAGTCTCCCAGACGATAAAACAACAAAACGGGATTGTCATCATCTTCCATGGCCTCAACAGTACGCTCCATTCTCCGCAAACGTTCATCACGGATATGGTCTGCGAAATGCCATGATTTCAATTCAAACGCATCTGCATAACCGATCAGGAAACCTTCGTCATCCGATGCCAGAATATTCAACAAAGGCAAACAGCTGACATGATCCTTTTCCACTTGATAATCATGTTTCACCATGCGCCCGGTCGTTTTATCTGCCACCGCATAATAAAGATTTGAGAAACCGAGAAAATAACACCGGTCTGTTACAAAAATATCCGTAAATCCTACAAATGCTCCCTGAGATAACTCCTCTGCATAACGGAAAATACCATAATTATCCATTGCTGACAATTGTTCATCTTTCAATACGGTCTTTTCCGTTCTTACTTCCAACCACGGCTGCCAGATTCCGGTTTCAGGGGAATATTCAAAAATCCTGTTGTCAAACGGTGACACGCACACCACCTTGCCGTCATACACCGCAAAAGGATGCCTTCCGACGTATTCCTGCGTATTATCGGTCCGTCCGGGAAAATGGAGAACAGTATCGGATTTTTCTCCTATAAGATCAAAATCGGAATATACCAGATTCAGATCATTATAAATCATGTTCGCACAGAAAAGACGATTGCCTCCAATATTTTCCGCCGTACCCAACAAGGAAAATGTAGATGGCCGGAAAAATTTCGTATCCATCAGCCTGCCATCCAATCCAAAGACCAAAATACGGTTTCGCACGCCATCCACTACGTTCAAGGCGTCCTTTTCCTTGTCCCAATATACAGTGGACACGTGATTGTACTCACCTTCACCGTGACCATGTCGTCCAATGCGACGCACAAAACGGCCTTGACGATTGAAAGCCAATACATCCCGTTCCGAAACGATCACTACCAGAGTATCCGCTGGAATGATCTTTTTTACCTCTTTCAGCAAACACCTCTCATCAGTCTGCAGCGGCACTACGGAAAAAGAATCCATGGCCAGCCCTTCACCATTTTTCCGCATCTCTTCATCAAAACCTTCCAACGACTTCAAAGGAAGGTGGGCATATTCCTGACAGGCTACCTGCAGCAGACTGAATAACATGAAATATATTAACTTTTTCATCTCTTTGTAAAATCAAAAATAAATTTAATTGATTCCCTTTCCCAATACTGTCAACTGGTGTTTAGCGCGCATAGTCTAACATGATAACTTACTGTTTTTCATACTACTCAAATTTACGCGAACAGTCATCCACGAAACGACGGATAAAGTCCAGCTGCTCTTCCGATTCCGGAGTGGTTCTGTAAGCTGATTTGGGCATTTGGGCAAACAAACGGCGAAGCTTCTTCAATACCGTTCCAAACTGCGGTTCGGCTTCTTCATGTGCCAACAGACAGGCTACAACTGTACCGGTCCGCCCTACACCACCCCAGCAATGAATATATACATATCCACCAGTTGATGCCAACTCGTCTATCCGCGTCAACAGACGGTGCACTTTCTCCAGCGAGTCGGGAGCCCCACAGTCCCTGACCGGAAAACGGTCATAGGTCACTCCTTCCGGCAACCACTGGTTGTAAGGAACCAGTTCGTGCTCCTCCGTCAAGTCTATAAAATGCCGGATACCAAAATGAACCATCCTGTTAATTCTCTGCCGTGCCACCTTGCCGCTCCGGTCGCCCGGATACTCTCCAGCAAACACAATCCCGGCATGACAGACTCTGTACGACTGGTCCAGCGGTTTGCTGACAAAAGCCTCAAAACGGTCATTAATCTCCAGCAGGTCAGACGGCAACAGACTTCTGCAGCCTTCTATTACCTCATCCGGCATTTCAGAAGAAGGTAAACAGCAATCTAACCTACATGCCGTGGCAATGGCACAAGTCATAGCCCCTATCGTATCGGAATCACCTCCCATCGAAATAGCCAGACGAAGCGCACTCTCTGCCATTCCACGCTGAAGAAAAGCCATAATGGCTACCGGCACACTACCCTGGCAGGTCACGTCAAACGTATAATGATCCCGTATATCTTCCAGCCGTATGTCCAGATCATATCCAAATTCCTGCACCACATATTTCTTGATCTCTTCTTCATTCCGGCCTGCTTTTCTCAGATAAACACAGGCTGCTATAGCCTGGGCACCCTTGATCCCTTCCGGATGATCGTGAGTGACCGATGCAGAAATACGTGCCAGCTCAAGAGCCTCCTCCAAAGTAGATGCATACAAACCGACCGGACTGACCCGCATGGCCGAACCGTTGCCAAAACTATGATACGGCTGAGGACTGTCGGACAACAACCATCTACGGAACATCTTCCCGTAACCGGCATCCATATACCGCCGACCCAGTTTTTGCATACAGTCCACCAATGTTTCCTCCCGATGGTACGGATCGGTCATGAGCCACTCCGCCACGGCGAGGGTCATCACCGTATCGTCTGTAAACCTGCTGCCGTAAGGCAACCATTCAAAATCTTCTGTCTTGACATTATGCCATTCTCTGGTCGAACCGACCATATCTCCAATAATAGCCCCTAACATTTCGCTTACACTCTTTTTTAATGAAACACAATGACATGGGTCAGAAACCGAGCCAGTCTTCCGCAGTCTTCATTCGGACATATTTTTCCACATCAAAACGGAACAGACCCACCGCCGACACACCCTCCGGCAACTTCTGTCCATCCGGCGAGAGGATCAGTCCCACCCGCCTCATATCTTCAAACAACCGGTGCTCATCCAGACTGTCTCCCCGCAAAGCCTTATACAGATTGCTCAGCTCGCCGAAAGTGAATGTTTCGGGCAGAACTTCCATTCCGAAAGGCTCGAAATAAGTCTGTTTGCGCAATTCCTTTATGGCTGTCCGTAATATCATCCCATGGTCAAAGGCCAGTGGGGGCAAATTGTCAAGGTCAAACCACCTGGCATCAGCCGCATCATCGCCTCCTTTCACGCTCTGCAACCTGACCAAAGCATAAAAGGCTATGGTGATGACCCGTTCACGCGGATCACGCCCCGGTTGTGTAAAGGAATGAAACTGACGTACGGCCGCGCCTTCAAGCCCCGTTTCCTCCTGCAGCTCTCGAAGGGCACCGGTTTCCGCACTTTCGTCTATATTCATAAAACCTCCGGGAAAAGCCCAGCGTCCCTTATACGGATCGGCTCCACGCTGTATGAGCAGGACCTTCAACCGGAGCCCGTCAAAACCAAATATCACACAATCCGTTGTCACACTGGGATGAGGATATTTATAATGATACTTCAATTCATCCATCTTCATTCAGTCATTTTACAGGTTATCTTCATTATCCATCGTCTGCTTCAGCCTGCAGCCAACAGTTGCATTCAAATCACGGATCTGGCCCGGGCCAGACAAAGAATCCCGGTCAGGCTTTTCCGTCCGGCAACCAAGGCCGGTAATCTTCCTCCTTGAAATCCCGTTCGCGATATTTATGATAAAAATAGTCTGTCAGGAAGCGGGCATTGCGTCTGATAAAATCCCGGCCATGCTCCATACCTTCCAAACTGTTGAGTGAAGCATCCGGCAACATACCCAAATCCTGCATCACACAAGAAAGGTCGTAAGGAATGACCGTAGGGTTGACCATGTAAAGTACAGCCTCCGTTTGGGCCTTTTCCTGATCGTAAGCCGCATTTTCAGGAAAGCAGACTCCTTCCAGCAACTTTACCTGAACATGTATACCCGTACACGGAGAGGCCATCAGCAAAGCACCCGACGGACCCACTTCAGGCAGATTGACCTCGTTTCCTAATTTATAATTCATTTTATTCAACATGAAATCCGCCATTTCCTCCTGATCACGACAGTAGACAAAGAACTTGCCGCCACTGGCCTGCATAAAATGTTCAAAGTCCTCCCTGGCATTGGTCTTGCCGGTCTCCCCATTGTCATCAGCAATATCCTCATCCGTTTCCGAAGATTTTTCGCTACTTACGACGATTCCATTTTGCCACCAGTACCGGCCGAATTTCACCAACTGGCTATACAGAACCGTTTTACCTTCCTCCATCTGGTCCGTTTTCAAGTTGACGGAATCCCTCGTTACAACATACTCTCTCTTTTCACCCCATGCGTCTTGCAGATAGATACACTGCTCATCCTGTCCTTTGTAGAGGAAATAACGCCTGCCTGTCACTTCCACATCGTCCCATATAGCAGGTTCGGACGATGATGAACGGCGCCATACGGCAGCGAGCCATTCCGGAACAGTCAGAGACAGCAGATTCTTACGTCCGGACAACGCCCTTGATATCCTGGCATCATACATCAATAAATTCTTGTCAATCTGGCTGTCACGATATTCCTTCAGAATATCAGCCTGATCCTTGAGAAAATCAAAATCGTTTCCATAACTGATATAACACTGATAACAGAACCAGGTCAGCATATCGCGATATATGTAGAAATCTGTTTCTTCCAGTTCCGGCGCGTCAAAGAACTCCTGCATACGCTCGTTTTCCGGAGCATATTCAAACTCGGCCTCAAAGAATGAAGTAATAGTCTTGGCCACCATGGCTATACCCGGATTTTCCGGATTGATCACACTTTTGCCTTCCATATTCCGCTGCAGGCAATGCCACAACAGGAAGCGCACATCTTCCTCGTTCACCTCGTCCGGTTCATAGTCCTCTCCTATCTCATAGAAAGGAAGCCTGGAGCCATAACGTTCCTCACACATCTCCGTAAACGTAGCCCATATACCGGTCATGGATATCACATCCTCAAACCAGGCAGACATCACCAGCGCGATCTCTTTCATGACGCGTTCGTCCACATCAATTCCAGACTTATACAGTATATTCTTTATCTCATTGGCAACATCAGTGTAATAACGGTCCACTTCGTCAGACCGTTTGTAAGGATGATAATACAACCAGTCTTTAATAAATATTTTTTTCATTGATCTGTTATTTGGTTTTTCATTCGGTTACACCGTCCGCGCATTCTTTAAAACTCAAAAAACGCAAACAGCCATACAAAAATAATCATTTGTACCCAACCAGCAAAAAGAATAAGACAAACCCGGCATTACGGACATCAGAAATCTTACAAAAATTGAAAATCCCAATAATCGAGTAGGAGGAAAACGAAGTAGTTTTCTTCCTACTTTCGTTTTCCGACCTCTCACACCACCGTACGTGCCGTTCGGCATACGGCGGTTCCTTAGTGCTGATGCAATTTGATGTATAAGTCCACAAGGCAAGGGTAGCCTTGAAGTTTCAGACGCTCATTATTCATGGCTCGGCATAATATCGGACTTCCTGCCGTGTTCCAATACCCTCCACGGGTATTAGCCCATTGCCAAGCCCGCCACTTGTCTATACCACATTTCATGAGGTTCTTGAACTTTGTGCCAACCTTCTTCCAACTCTTCCATACATAACTCCGTATTCTACGGCGAAGCCACTCATCTGTCGTTTGGAGGATGCTCCGCATATCTGCCAATTTAAAGTAGTTCATCCAGCCTTTGATGAATTGGTTCAACTTGTCTTTCAGTCTTGCATACCCCCAACCGTTACTTCTTGATGTCAGCTCTTTCAGTTTCGCTTTCATCTTGGCAACCGATTTGGGATGCAGACGCAGACGACACTTCCCGTTCATCATATAGAAGGAGTAACCTAAGTACTTCACCCTGCCCACGTATGACACGTCTGTCTTGTCACGGTTCACTTTAAGGTGAAGACGTGATTCAATAAAAGTGGCGATACTCTCACGAACGCGTTCCGCCGCACGCTTGCTACGGCAGAGTATCATGCAGTCGTCAGCATAGCGGACGAACTTGTGCCTCCTGCGGGCAAGCTCCTTGTCGAGTTCGTTAAGCATGATGTTTGCCAACAAAGGACTTAAAGGACCGCCTTGGGGAACACCTTCCACACTTTCCTCATAGCCACGTTTAACCATGACTCCTGCCGTAAGGTACTTATGGATAAGCGATATCACACGTCCGTCACGTATGGTGCGGGACAATATCCTTATCAGCATACTGTGGTTTACCATGTCGAAGAAGCGTTCAAGGTCAAGGCACACGCAGTATTTATAACCTTGGGTGATATATTCCTGCGCCCGCCTCAAGGCCTTGTGGCAGCTCCGATGAGGGCGGAAGCCAAAGCTGTTGTCGCTGAACTGCCGTTCATAGATGGGACTCAGTATTTGGCTGATGGCTTGTTGGATGACCCTGTCCACCACCGTCGGGATACCAAGCGGGCGGGTCTTGCCGTTATCCTTCGGGATTTCCACCCTACGGACGGGATTCGGGCGGTATCTGCCCGTTTTCAAGGATTCCACGAGTTCATCTTTGTGTTCTCTCAGATAGTCACCCAACTGCTCGGTTGACAATCCGTCCACTCCACCACTGCCATGGTTGCGCTTAACCTGCAGATAGGCACGGTTAAGGTTATACGGCGAGAGGATGTACTCTAATAGATTCCCACGTTCAAATTGCACTTCCTTGAGGTTGTTTTCAGTCATGTCCATGAAGGTCTGCACCCCCTCATAACTTTCGCATTCCGTGCTATCCTTTTGAGGGCGGCTATCAATTGACGTCGGTATTTTCTGCATTCTTTCCTTCATGGAGTGACATTCATTTACTGCTCAATTGACTAATGGTTCAGTCCTTCCCCAAGACGAGTGGATAAATCATCGGGTACTATGACCTCGGCTGACTTCTCATGGCAAGCTTTACTCCGTGATTCGGAAATTCATCCTCCGCACGTCCACGAGACCTCCCCAGTTAAGGACATCCTCTTTCCATCTTATACCTGCTTGATTTACTTAGGGCATTTCCGTATAGCTATCGGACTTTGATTTGTATAGTAATCTCATCCATGCCCACCAGCCTTATATCAAGTTTCTGTACGTCAGGCCAGATGTTTGCCGCCGGCTTCCTTCAGATTCCACTTCGCAATGGACACCCTTGCCCTTGGCTATACACTTCCCGCTATCGGGCGTGTTACGGACTTGCACCGATTAGAGAATGTTCGTGCTGGGCGAACTATCAGAAGGGGGATGTATCCCCACGGACACATCCCCCATTCTTATGCACTGTTATTTATACCGTCACGATCATTTGATCAGGATCTTTCTCGTCATCAGACTGCCACCGTCGGCATCCAGTATCTGCACAAGATAGAATCCCGGAGTCAGGGTCACATTCACAGCCGAACGGCCTGCCTCACACTGTTTCACGCAGACTCCAGAAAGCGTCATGACACGAAGTTCAGCTGCCACAGGTGACTGACCGACCTGCAACGTACGGCCGGATACCCCTACGGACGGTAGTTCGCCTTCAGCCGCAATCAGGCCAATAGCCGTCTCATCCGGCAGATCAGGACTGCCGTAACGGTTGGTATTACCGAACTTCACCTGATACGGCCACTGTTCGTCGTTGTTGTCGTTATCATCCCAAACCTGACGCCAGTAGCGCTTCGGTCCGCCGCTCACTACAAAATAAAGCCGTTTACAGTCTGCCGGACAATTGAAATAAATGGTATCCTTGGGAGTCAAATAAACCGATTTGCCCATGTCGCCATACACACGGCTGCCGTCATTCAACTGGGCCACAAAGCCATAACGCCATTCGGCATAATTGACATTCTTCACCCGATAACCCTCTTGTCTGTTCAGTCCTTCGAAACAGGCTGACACCATGGTGGCTCCATCAGGCACATTAAGTTTGATGATATTATGTCCCGTATTCTCCAAAGCCACTGAAGGATTGATACGCCAATAATTGTCGGTCACCTTCGTCATGGCAGGCTGAGGACGGGCATCAATCTTGTCTGCACCGTATTTCTCAAGAGCCGGAATATCCCATGTGGCAAAACGGGCCGCACAGTCGTACATCTCGTCATTGAATTCCGTGTCGTTGATTCCCGTAATACGCATATAGGCTTCCACGGCATCCTCCGGATTACGGCTTTCGTTCCACAAACGGCCCATGAAGTCCATGCCGTGCTTGTAACACCAGTAATCCTGGATGAAATAATTGTTATAGCGCGGCGTTTCATGAAGAATATGCTTGTGTACATTGTTCAGATAACCGTCAAACCATTCGTTATTAAACTGGTCTGCCGGCATGATCTTATAAGCCTGCCACTGCGCACACTGTTCCCAGAAAGCACATCCCTTACCGTTGCCCGGAGCATACATCCAACCGTTCTGGTTACCGTTGTCGCAATGCACCTGGTATTGGAAACAGTGACCGATTTCGTGATAAAGTGTCTGCCAGTTGCGTGAAGGAGCCGCCCATGGCGTCAGAGTCAACAGACCGATCAGATCGTCAACACCCGAACCTGTGGCCTCCCATGCTGTCGGGTCATAACGCAGACGGATCACCATCTTGTAGGTATCCGTTTTGGAGAATCCCGGCTTGATAAACTTCAGTGAATCCGTATAGAACCTAAAGGCGATTTCCGCTCTGTTCAGCACCTCGTCCACATCGATCGTATGACTGCCGCAAGTAAATGTAGACGGATTCTCACCATATCCTTTCTCCCAGAAAAGGATCCAGTTCTTCGACTGGCGCGTACGGCCTATGTAATAAGCATTGTCAGGATTGGTCACATCTCCCATTGACCACTGTGCCGTATAGATTTTCTTGTCTACGCTCTGGGTAACCGTTTCAAGGGCATCTACGGCGGCCGTTATCTGCTCTTCCGTCAGATCCGGATTTTCCATCACATCACGGGCCGTCTGTATGGCCGTTTCCATAGTAGCCTTTTTCTCGGCATCATCCTCATACCAACCCAGTACCTTCTCGGCATAATCTATTGCTTCCAACAAGTCTGCATAGAAAGCAGATGAAGCCTCAATCATCTTTACAGCCTCATCCAGTTCGGCTTTGGCAGCAGCCAGTGCCTCGGAATCCAACGGTTCTGCAGCAACGGCTTCTTCTGCCTTACGAATGGTCTCCTCTGCCGCCTGACGTACGGAAGCCTGGATCTGTCTGGTCAGGTAATTGTCGCGGATATAACCGATATAACGGGTCAGAAAAGCGGCATAGTCTGCCGGTGAGTTTTCTCCGAGATAATGCAGGCTGAAATTATCCACACAGATCCAGTTGCCGGTAGCATTTTCAGCTTTAAAACCGATGGTTGTCTGTCCGTCCACCACTGTAAAATACAAATCCTTGGCCCGTTTCATGGTGTCCACAGGCACACTGTAGAAACCCGCAAAAAGGCTGACGCCGGTCTGTTTTTCACCTTTATTGACCGTACCATTCGTACTGCTCTGCTGGATATTGCCTACCGCCGCACGCAAGCGGTATTTGCCGTTCGGCATACCTTCCAATGTCTGCTCTATGCTGACATCCGGCACACACGACCCCACGCTCACCCAACGTTCCAGATAAGTCGTTCCTGATTTTCCGGGAAAACTGGTATTGGTCTGTTCCTGCAAGCCATTGTTCACCCAACCGGTAGTACCGCTCTCGAAGCTTGGATTGGTGATCAGGCTTGTCATGACCAGCGGATTCTCTTCCGACGCATTTTTCATTTTGTAAGTCTCTACAGCGTCGGTCAGCTTTTGGGCCATTGTAAGAATAGCTGCCGGCGAAGCATCCGCATCATCATAAACGGCCTGCGCCGCATCAATGACCTGCTTCAATTCAGCCGCATACGCTCCCGTACCCTCTCCATAAGTAGTCTTAGCCTTTGTCAGGGCTGTTTTCAGGCTGGAATTGTCTATCCGGTCGCACAGCAAGCGGACATAATCGACAAGAAGTTTGGCCTGACTGGCTGATCCTACACCGGCATCGGAAGCGAAACCGATACGGATCAGTCCCGTCGACTGTGAGGTCAGCGTGAAAGTCAGCGTATCAGCCAACCACTCTCCCACGGGAAAAGACTTCACCTGAGAAGACTTCTTCGTCCCGCTGACAGGCACCCACGACAACAAGCTCTGTCCCGTCGTGGCAGAACCCGCATTATAATAAGCGGCACACAAACGGTAAGTTCCTTTCGGCAAAGTCACGGTCTGCGAATAAGCCAGCTCCATGCCCCACCCGGTGGTCAGTCCGAGTGCGCCTCCGGCCGAACCCTTATAACCGGATGCCGGCAGTGCAGAACTGTTGTTGAACGTTACCTTGGGATTATAGGCAAACGTGCCGGCCAGCGTATAGGTGGCCGTGGTTTCGTTTTTCCACCCGTAGACTTCATTGATCACATCACCGGGAATATTTCCCGACAATGTCTCGTCATAGTTGCACCTTTCGTCAAAACCATTATTGGTCAGGAAACAAAAGGAAACATCATCTTGTGCCACACATTGCAGTCCCATGGCCAGGCATAGCAACATAAACATACTTTTTTTCATATTATTAGTTAGAATCATGGTATATGAAAACAAAAGTATAAATTTTAAATCCATTTTACAAATATGACAAATATGACACCCATTATTCACATCATTGCCCGCATTTTCAGCATGATTTCTCCCCCTTCAACATTCGTGTTTCCCTTCATCTCCTGGCTTTTATCCCCTATTTTAAAAATCGGGGGTCCCAGGAATTACCCTAAAGGTGGTTCTTTGAACTTTACCTCCACTCCTTCAAAAGACGCATAACGAACTGTAAAGCAAAGACATAGAGATGAAGGATTATGATTCACCCTGTCATTCACCTCCTCACAGACACACTTGTATGCCCCTATAAGCCCATATCTCCGTCTCGTCTGCCAAAAACCATAAAAAATTATTTTCCGGCCTGTAATCGCCTTATTTGACCGTGTTTTTCCGAAGATAACTTTTTCTGACCTCATTCCCGGCTTTTTCATTGAAAAACCATAGGAGATTTTTCCAAAAACTCGGTTTACTTTTGAAAAAGTAAGGTTTACTTTTTTTAAAGTAAGCTTTACTTTTTCAAAAATGTAATTATTTAAGAATTTTCGTTTTTTATAATGATATCGATCATCAAGCCGGATTTCTCGCCCGTGAACCACCTGGTGAAGGGGTTGTGAAGGATATCCTTCACCCTGAAAGCCGCGCTAGCAGTGGATTGTGAAGGGGTGAAGGGGTTTTCGTGGATTATTGGTATGGGAGGATAAGATAGAGATAAAATGGGAAAACAGTTTTATTATTACTGTTTAAAATAATCCAGATTAAATATAAATAGTCCCGGATTCAACAATAAAGTATCCTTGTTGCGAATTTCCCAATACACGACATTTTCTTTTATGAGAAAGAATGGTGCTGTTGTATATTGTTTAGGACAATACACAATATCCGTTTACCATACCATTTTCGTTTTACTTGTCCTCGTATATACTGAGTTTGCAATTGTCATACAACACAGCTTGAGGATGGATGAAGGAGCAAGGTATGTGATTGCGATATTGAGTGACAATTTCTTCCTTGGAGGTTGCAATTACCGAGGATAACCGAGGAGTGAACTTATATTTACAGTGAAGCTGTTGTTCCTCAAGCGTTTCCGTATTCACACGAAACAATATCTCACAGAAATTATGATACGGGTTCTGATACCCGTCATCGTGGTATGTCCGAAGTATGTACGCGTATTGATGCCCTGCTTTTCTTGCCCTTCTGATAAATTCGGATTTGATTTTTCTGAGACTTTTGGGCACAGATGACGTCACACGCAGGACTCCGGTATAGACATTTGAAGACGAACCGCTGAACCGCTGGTTTCCTGTAGAATGAGGCGTATTGCAAGTATTCATTCTTCCGCTTAACCTGTTCTTCAGGATGCCATTGTCCACAAGAAGGACATTTTCCGGTTTGACACCATCCAAATCCACCTCTTCATATCCCCACAGCTTCCGGCCTTTATAAGAGGACACTCCCGACAGTTGTTCCGCTCTTATGACTGGGTAAACGATGGTATCGCCTATTTCTGCCAGTGGCTTCGTTTGGAATGGTTTGTCCAACAGGTCATCATCATGGTAATTGAGAATATGATATTTTACGGATACGCCATCAACCAGCATCGGTCCATCGTAAGTAACAGGCGTGACCACTTCAACAGGAGGAAGGGTCTTTCTCTGACGCTCCACGAACTCTTTCATCTTTTTTCGGAACTGTTTGACGATTGACTTGTAGTCTCCTTCAAGCACTGTCATGTAGAAACTTTTTTGCATTGGCTGTCCGTTCTGATCAGTAACATCAACCTTACCGAACACGGTCTGATAGACCTGTTTTTTATGGACTACCTGACCTTCTGACGAGACACTGTAATCATCATACTGATTTTGTGACACTCCAACACTTGAATGAGCAAACTCTTCGCACTTGGCCATTTCCTTGGAGAGTACACATGCTATTTTTTGCAATTCGTCAGCACTTAAAAGCGTCGGATGATAATCCGGAGTATATTCGGTAACAGGCAGTTCTCTGACAATTTGAACACCCGGTACACTCGATTTCAACTCCCTCTTTCTTTTGTAGTTATAAGCAGAAACAGCACAGTCTCTTACCAGATGTCGTAAGATAGAATAGTCATAAGTCTCGGGTAATCTAAAGCGATGTCCCCAAAGTGCATCAGTCTTGGATAGAGAAAATCTGTCCCCCAAAAACATGTGTATCTCTCCACCTCCATCCTTATTGGAGTAGGATTTAACACATTGGCCATCAGAATATTCATACCCGCCACAAGCAGATGTATTAAGAATAAAGTAAGAAAAACAAACGCCTTGCATCGCGTCCGTCTCCGTTTTCATTTCATCCTTTAGTGCATTCACGATGACATCCCTTTCCTTCTCATATTTTATGTTTTTGATGACAGGAAGTACCAGGCGTTTTGTTTCCGGAACTTTTTCATCATTTAACACTGACAATTTTGCACATTTGAATAATGACTTTGGCGCGATGAGTGATACAGGGATGGAACCTGACCTTGCTTTGCAAAAGCCGGTATATACCTCACAAACAGCCCCCATCGCTGTGATGGCATTATACATCGCCTCTCTTATCGAGTACACCTTTGCACCATTGACCAGCTCATCAGGACGCCCATCGGCATACACCTTGTAAGCATATTCGAAATCAACACTAAAGTCGACAAACGAGTCCGGTACAGAGAAATTCAGAGGGAGCATGAACGAAGAGCGTTTTACATCCGTCCATCCCTCCTGTCCACTTTCCAGTTCAGGAATATAAATGCCATATTCCAGGTTCTGCCGTTTCAATTCTTCCACAAACATTTCACGCAATTGCGAATCGTCTACCGGCTTAGAAGTCGAAACGAAGAAGTTTGCCTGACGCGCAACCGGTTCACTGTTAATTTCTCCCCGTCCATGTCCATTGCTGACACTTCCAGCATAGCAAGGTGTCCGGCTTGTCAGCATAGACTTGAACACACCATCTTTTATGCATGTCACAGCTTGGGCAGGGATACCCTCATCGTCGTATTTATAATGTCCTATTAACGAAACGCCTTTATAGTCAACAGCGGTCGGGTCGTCAGTAATCTGAACAAAATCAGGGAAAACCCGAACACCATAAGACTTGAAAATGCCATCCCTGTAACCGGATTCCAGCCGGTGACCTACCATCTCGTGCATGAACATGCCGGTAGCTATGCTGCCTAAAAGCACCGGTCCCTCGTAGGCTTCAAAATCGGGAGCATCATACAGGCCGTTGAGTATGCGAAACAAATCCTTGACATCATTCATCATCACCTCTTTCGAAGGGAGTTCGGATAGCAGTTTCACATCATACCGTTTGTTTAAGGTCTTAGGCTCTCCATTGCTTCTTAAAATCTTTGCTGTCAGATAAAGAGCATATCTTTGTTCGTTCGTTACTATTTCGCCGCCATCTGAAGTAACGAGATACTTGCGCACTATTTGGCGTTCCAAAGACGCAGAGATGTCAAGCAAGTGGTTCTCCGTTCTGAACTTGTTGGTAACTTCATTGAGCAACGCTTGCCATTTGTCTGCATCAAAGCCATCGTTGGCAAGAGGTTCTTCATAATACTTTCCGGGAAGAGGTTCCGAATAATAACCGACCTCATTGAGCGAGACCACATGGCCTAATGTATCTTTACCAAATCCCTTTTTTCTTTCTTTTAACCAAGAGAAGCGTTTTTCCAGTTCTTCAGAAACAGAAGCCTGAAGTTTGTCATCAACATTAGTAAATTCAACGCCTTCAAATGGAGGAACAAATCTGTATTGATAATTTAATGATCGACTGGAACCTATTTTTATATTTATACCATAAACCCGTTCATGAGTATCCTCTTTATTATCAGAAACTCCAAGAACGCTTTTCAATTTCGTATATTTTCTATCATCGATTCTAACCCCCACATAGTTTGCAGGAAGGCTGTCATTACAGAATTTCTCATACTTGGTGTTGACGACATCACGAAGCATGCAGAGCAGCGAGTCCTCATCTGCTCTTGTCATTGCATTGCATGGAAACGTATGCAGGATGGCCAGCAAGCCTATAAACAAAACTCTCATGTATGAAATGATATCAGATGAAATACTGTAACAGGTATATTTACTCATAATTCCTTGCATTTTATCATTTATAGACTCATACCCCATTTCTTTACACTCTTGTCATTATGGACATATAACATAATGCCTTTTGTCCATGACTGGCTTATGCATATATCAAGCAGAATATAACAAAACAGAACTACTCTCATTTGCTTAGTATTTTTACCACAACCACCCGCAAATTAATAAAAAATTATTTATATATTATATGCATAACCCCAAAAAATGCGAATAATTATTAGAAATTGTCTGTATTACTTTTCGACTTCTGGGGTATGCATATTTTATAAGTCCCGATTAAATGCTATCTACAATAAATTTGCAGATTTCAGATAAAAAACCACTACGTGAATAAGGGACTGAAAAGGCATCACTTTCATTCTTTAAAAAGAATTTACACATTAGTATGCAACCAAAATTTAAACAGCGGGTCTGCAATGGTATATATACCTCCTCGCTGGGTTTTGGATGTCTTATCTATAATTTTTCGATCAGCCATCAGTTTGAGGTACGGGGATATTTTCCCGTTGCCTTGACCTGTTATCTGCCTGATGTCCTGCAGACTGACTCCATCCTCGGCTCCTGCTATAGCCGATAAAATCCGTTGGATCTGCACTACATAGCCATCATACTTTGCCTGGTAATAGAAAGAGAAATAGTCTATAAGAAGCATTATATCCGTTTCCGGACTTGCAGAATCTTCAATAATCTTTGCGGCAATCTGCACAGAACGTAGTGTCTTAGGAAGGTAAGACATCAGATTCTCCAAACGTGACATATCCGTCTCATGACCTACCAACGCGCTATAATCGGTAACGGCAAGAGGCCGTATATAAGAAATCTTAAATCCTTCGAAGAAAGCAGACTCATAATCTGTAAATGCCGGCAGCACCTTATCAGATGTCGCTATCAGGATGGGCGCACCGGCTTTATTGAGCTTTCCCCTCAAATTATACTGCTCGGTATTATCAGTTCTCTCGAAATAGTACTGGATATTGTCAATCAACAGAACATCCCTGCAGGAGTCATCCTGCAATGAACAACACTTCCATATATCATCTGTTGAGAAAAGGCTTTTTCCATCAATAAATACCGGCTTAAGCTGTTTGCCACTATTCTCTATGCTGAAATACATCCTTTTGAGCAATGTGGTCTTTCCACTCCCATTTTCACCAATAATCAAATTAGGCTGTGCGATTTTATTCCTGTCCTCCTTTAACAAATAGTGGAAGATGGACGTAAAAATATCATTGTTTATGACAACAGCCTCTTCCTTCACCCCATTGCCAAGGGATAAAGGAGGCTGATGCAATATGCTGGTACTTGTATTCATCTATTTAATCACTGAACAAACCTGTCAAACCAATAATCTCTCAACAACGGTGAGCGGAATATGCGCAAAGCGTCTTTCTTCATAATATATCCGTCATTCTCCAACATGGCAAGAACCTTGCTTAAAGTATAATCAACAACCTCAATCTTTGTAGCATCTTGACCGGTCATCAAATTGTTCAGCATACCTTCCCGCTCTATACCCCCTGGCCGGGTAGCAAGCAGCTTCAGAATCTGCCGGGCAGGAAGCTCGTATTCACCATATTCAACCAGTCTCTCAGACCACGTACTCAGATAATTCTCTGAACACAACTTACGGTAGGCGGTGTCTATGTCCTCCCGAGTTATCTTATCCTCATAGTCTTCTGCCAATTTGGAAAAGATAATCTGGATAAAATAAGGGATATTCCAATACAACTTGTTCAACGTGTACTCCACAAGCTCATCGCTCATTTTAATTTTTTCTGACTTGCAAAGTTCGAGAAGCAGTCCTGCAGCCTCTTCACGACTCAGTTCGTCAAGGCTGAATTCCGTCAGATCATTGACAGTATAGCCCAAATTCATTGCAGAAGTGAAATTCCTAAGACCTACAGAACCGCAGAATAACCACCGGACTTTAGTTTTGCTGACCTGTCGCAGGCTTCTAAGCCAGTTAAGAATAAAGGCCACTTTTTCAGCCCCGCTTTCACTCTTGCTGAGATTTGTCAGGAAAAGCGTTAATTCATCAACGACAATAAACGTGTCTTCATCGTGCCTGATCAATTCCTTCAGGATCTTATACAAATCTTCCTGATCTTCCTTTCTACCAAGATCCAATTGCACAGGACCGAGAGAAATCTTCTCTATCCTTTCAAGAACAGAAGCCAGCCCTTTGGACATTCCTTCGGCTACCTGTTTCCAAATGCCGTTTTTGCGGAAGGATTCTACTATAAGACCAAGAAAGCCCTCTTCTGTAGTTGTTTCCTCCAGATCGATATAAACACATTTCCAACCGTGATTCTTTTTCTCTTCTATCAGACGTTTCGCCAATGAAGACTTTCCAATGCGGCGGGGTGCGGACAGTAATAAAGAATGACTACTATCGAGCAGTCTGTTTGCCTTATGAATTTCCTTTTCTCTTCCGAAAAAGTCATCACCTTCTACCGGTGGACCAATCTTGTTTGATATACACATAGTTTTTCCGCTTTATATTTAATCAGATTTACCTGTAAAGATACACAATCCATTTAATAAAAAATATTTTTTATAGAAAATTATTTTTATAAGCTTATGGCAATGACCAATGAACAAATCCGCCTGTTTTTTTATACTATAGAAAGAAGCCAATTTCGGGATTATGGGAATCAGAAAAAACCTGTTCCGAATAAACCCATAAAATGTTAATTAGTCCTGACACGAATGTGAATCTGAAGGAATCATACCCATGTCAGGGCTATTTTTGCGCTATATGCATATCAGCTAAACCTACGATTAAATTTGTATAGAAGAGAATGGTATAGAAAATAAATTTTCATAAGTGTTAATAGCATAAGTATCCATCATTCCTGCTATATAATCGGAAGCTGCACGTGCATATTTCTTCTTTTTAATACTATCATCATCAGCAGGCTCTATTTTAGGACGATAATCTGGCGGAAGAAGTTGTCCATTCTTATTAATATTCATATCTTTATACAATTCAAAAAGATGTTTTATTATTTTTGCTCCACGTTCTTCATATATAGCTACATTGGAATGTCTAGATACTCCTTTAAATATTTTTTTAGATAGTATTTTACATAGTGATCTGCTTTTATCTAATTTCAATTCGCGATCCCCAATATTAGTACCATGCTCATTAGCTTCACTTTCAGAGACACTTCCTAATACTATATCATGGATAAAATGACTAGTTAATGAGGATGTAAGTGACTTTCTAAATACTTGTGAATATTCTTGTAGATTTTTATGTGATGATGATTTATTTGCTTTGATTTGAGCTTTCTTTACTAACTGACTCAATTCTTTCTCTGCCAACTCACATTCTTCATCGCTAAAATCTTGAAGACTTTGGTCTTTAATTCTCATTTCATAAAGCAATTCATCAATAGTAAAATATCCTTGGCTAAGAGCATCTTCTAAATCATGTACCGCATAAGCTATGTCATCTGCTAATTCTATTATTTGTACATCAAGGGTTCTTACATTAGCTAATTGATTTGCCCGTCTAAAATCCTCAAGCATATCATAATCTTCTGTGTACATAAATTTTTCTGTATCAGGCCCTTCTTTAACGAGATACTTATTAATGGCAAGCAATGTGCGGTATGATAAATTGAGCCCAGTAAATTCAGGGTCTTTTTTCTCTAAAGAGCGAAGTACTCGATAATTTTGAGCGTTGCCTTCAAAATACATATCATATGGCAACAAAAGTTTATTTAATACTCTCTCCCCTTTATGGCCAAAAGCAGGATGACCAATATCATGAGCCAATGCTGCAGCGTCTAGTAAAAACATATCACTTAAAGTTGTATCTTTTCCATAACAATCTTTATCAAGCTGCCATCTAATTCCTTTTGCTATTTGTGCAACCTCTAAGCTATGAGTTAATCTATTTCTAAAAAAAGCACTACTTTCAATGCCCAGAATTTGCATCTTCCCTTGTAGACGTCGAAAGGCTGCACAATACAATATTCGAGCATAATCTCGTTGATAAGGATTACGAGTGTCATATCCTTTCAATCCATGTTCTCGTTCTGATATTTTAGTTGTGTGAATCAATTTATCTTGACGTTTTATTTCTTTTTTATCGTCAGTAGTTAAATTCATCTTTTTCATAACAGCATATTATCAATATTTATGATTCTATAATATAACATGAGTTCTACTAATTGTAAACACTTATAAAACTGGTAATTAACGAAAATTATCGTATCTTTATAGTACTAAAAAAGAAAGAATTACAAACAATAATCGCTATGATGACCGAAAGCAAAGTTATAAAATTATTTCGTATGACAAATGATTTAGCTTCGCTGATTTTCAATTCTGCAAGCTTTTTGATGTCATAATGACAAAATATACACTTAAACCCACCATAAAACACACGTATCACCGTGTTTCATCTCTGTCAAAGACAGAAATTATGCTCATTAAGATACTTTTTCATGACTCGGGATACCTTTGTCTGAAACATTCCCATCAGGAAAAGACCTGCAAATATATGCGCCATTTCTTTCCAAAGGTTGTATCTTATATAACCATTTTACCGATCCAGGAAAAGAGATCAAGCCGAATTGTTCACATGAGAACCACCCTGCGAAGAATACCCTTCACCCAGAAAGCCGTGCCAGCGACGGGCTGTGAAGGGGTGAAGGGATTTTTGTGGATTATTGGTATGGGAGGATAAAATAGGAATAAAATAGAAAGACATGTACAAATACCTTATTATCCATACGGATTTTTCATTATATGTTCCAAATAAGAAGTATAAATGAAGAGCACTGTATTATCATAACATATGACTTAAATATGAATTAAGAATTATGAATTTGCAATTTATCGTTTACTATCTTTAAATTTTTAATAGGATGATAAAACGTATTTGGTATATGTTCATAAGCATATTTATACTCATACACCTCAGCTGGTCCCCAAGATAATTCGAACCGGTAGCCGTAATTTTCAAATTGCCGTATAATAAAATGTTGATTATAGGCCATTGTCGGCAAAAGGAATTCATAATAAAATGAATCATTATACCAGGTAAAATTATGTAAAGCCTCCAAGTAACGACGGCTAATATAAAACAACTGACACCATGAAAAATACAAATTTCCAAAAGGATTATCCCGAATAAAATTCACCGGCCAATGCCTTCTTGGCCCTCCTTCTATATCACTGGCAATATGGATATAATCCACATTGGATTCCCTGTCAATTATACTCACAAAGCGATTAAAATTTCCTTCCAACACGATGTCGTTCTCCATAAGCAGATAATGTGCATAGGAATATCTTACAGCACAATGCATGAGAGCAAGCAAGGGATTGGGAAGCAATTTTTCTCCCCGATGAAAGAAACCCTTTAACTGTCTGGAATCAAACAAACAGAAGTCTAACCATGGATAATTTTCCGGACAAATTGGCTGCGTCGCATTATCGTAAAGCACTAATAAATCCATAACTTCCACCGTTTCCTTTTTCAGATAGGACAGATATTCCAACATTTCGTCTGTCAACTTATGTGTTATAAAAACAAGACAATTTTCTTTTTTTTCCATAACTATAGCATTTCATTCCTTATATAGACGACTTTCTTCCTTCCATTTTTCCATGGCACTTTTTATCGTTTGATCCATATTGTAATATCGGTATTCGGCTAATCTTCCACCGAACACCACATCCGTTTCCTTTTCTGCCATTTCTTTGTAACAGGCATACAACTTATTATTCCATTCATCGTTTACCGGATAATAAGCTTCCCGTCCCGTAGCATATTCCGCCGGATACTCTCGCGTCAGAACAGTTACTGGATTTCTATAAACCTCATTACCAAAAGCCTCAAAATGCTTATGTTCGATGATACGTGTAAAGGGTGTCCCTCTGTCTGTATAATTCATGAGAGCCACACCTTGAACATTAGCTGTCTGCATTATTTCATGTTCAAACCGTAGCGAGCGATATTGCAGGTTCCCATACCGTGCATGATAGAAATCATCGATCTTTCCCGTAAATACCAAACGCTCTGCCATATTTCTCCACGTTATATTCAACCCATCGAAAAAATCCGTTTCTGTTCTCGTTTCAATACCATCCAACAGTCCGTTCACCAACCGGCGATAACCTCCTATGGGAATACCTTGAAACGTATCATTAAAATAATTATTATCATACGTAAATCTCACAGGAAGACGACGGATAATGAAAGCGGGAAGCATATTGCACGACTTGCCCCACTGTTTTTCTGTATAACCTTTGACCAATATCTCATAAATATCCCGCCCCACCAACGAAAGCGCCTGTTCTTCCAAATTATGCACTTCGCCTTTGTACCGTTGGATTTCCAATTTTCTTTGCGCTTCCTCCGGTGTGGTCGTCCCCCATATTTCATAAAATGTATTTAAGTTGAACGGCAGACTATATATATGCCCCTTGTAGTTCGCCTTCGTATGCAACGTAAAACGATTAAAACGGACAAAATGACTCGCCAAATCCCATACAGCATGATCAGATGTATGGAAAATATGTGGTCCATATTCATGCACATTTATGCCCTCTATCTCCCGGTCATATACGTTACCCCCAATATGCCGACGTTTGTCTATCACCAAACACCGTTTCCCTGATTGTTTCGCACACCATGCAAAAGTAGCCCCGAACAATCCTGCACCGACTATCAGATAATCATATTCTTTCTTCATATCCGCTATTTTATAGGATGGTAAATCATATTCGGTACTTTCATTTCCTCCTCCGTGTATGCTGGACGGAAACGGTGAGTACACGTATTCTGCTCCGTATTTTCTGAATCAGACAAATAAAAAAGGTCACCCCTTCCTGGATAAATATATCGCCCACGTCCACCAAAATCGGCCATACTCAACCGAAAATGATGAAACAGCGTTGGAATTAACACTTCATAATGCCCAGTGTCACCCAACTTGCATCTCCTATGCAATAAGTCCAGAGCCCGCCAGGAAAACCGACATATAGGATTAAACGATTTACGCATGTCCTCATGATTCGGATAGAAATTCACCGTTTTAAGTTCACGCCACCAACACCATTTAGGACAATCCTCAACAGTTTCAATATGTGCTGATATAAAATCTTCTTTCTTGTCTACAAAAAAAGAAAAGAAATCTTTCCAGTCACCGTTAAAACGCACGTCATATTCTACCAACCAGTAGTAATCATACAAAGGAAAATGCCGAAAAAAGTCCAATAAGACGAAATGGAAGTTTCCATCCATCAAAGAACATCCTCTTGGATGATATCCCAATTGGTTCAAATCTCGGATAGTAAAGGGAAAAGCCTTCACGCCTGCCGGCATCTGCATAGACAGTTTATCAGCCTGATAGCCAACATAGAAATCACCAAATTCTATAGTCTCATCTCTTAATTTCAATATTTGCCGCGTAATGGCCTCGTTTTCCAAATGAGTTGTAAATAAAATAGCCGTTTTCATCATAATAAATAGGAATCAATTTGTTTCATAAGATAAGATTTCTGCCAATCCAAGTGCATCACCAAGGTTAAGTATCAGAGATGGAAGATTCTCCAATTCCTCCCAAATACAAATTCTAAAATATTCCTCCCTGGTCAGTTCATACATTCGGAACAGGTAGTGTACATGTTCCACCGGTGTACATGGATTGTTCCCGATTTGTTTTTCCAAATTACGCACCAGACTTTGATTTTCCTGTCCACAAGCTTGGAGTACAGTCAAGGCGTCTGCCACAGTCTCGATGTCGGCTTCAATATTCCCGTCGGCCATTTCCTTCCAGAGAAGTTCCGCTAAGGCCTTACAATCTGCCATGTTAGCCGTTGTCGGACGGTTTTTCCATTTTTCCAGATAATATCGTCCGAGACCTGCTTGTTCTGTAAATGAAAGATCTGCTTGATGCGTCTTCAAATACAATCCGACATGTTTTTCTATTTCTTCCAACACTTCTTGTGGATCATCGTCAATGAACCTCTTCTGTGCCAAATGCTCCACGAGCCAGCAGCAGCCCACAATGCCATGCCTGAAACTCATGTCATTTTTGAGTATTCCAAGCCCGTCTTGCGTCAGGTTTAGCACCTCCGCAGCCATATCCGCATATTTTTGCGCCTCGGTGAGATGAGCCAAGAGGAAGAGAAAATGTGCATAACCGAAATAACCGTCTTCTCCCACCGTAGGTGCTATTATATTTTCGTGTTCAATCCAGTACACGAGTTTGTCGGTAAGTTGTTTTTGCCGTGTCCGGGAGCAGAAAAAGACAGAGCCATCATTGGCTGGAATGATTCCGTATTCCTGGATCCGAACTGTTAAGTGGTATTTCTGCAAATAAGCTGCATGCTCTTTCCAGTGTAGAGGTTTTCCCGACTGAATAGGACGTGTATGCACCACATTCACTTCATCAATAATAGCCATGTCTTTCAAACCTGCACCAATCAGGAAGAACCAGTGAGTCTCTGTCCCCCACCCAGTCTCATTTTCGTTAAACGTAAACAATACTTTTTCTAAAGCCTCTTTGGAAAAACAAGGTACCATCATTTCTACATAATTTGTATACCTTAACTTACAATACCGGTCCCTTAACGTATGTGGCCAAGAATAATACGACATGGTCAATGCCGGTTGAGCTATTTTCAGACGATAGTGACGCATGGTTTCGAACAGCGCGTTGATGGTAGCCGCATCCATCAGAATGTCATCATCCGGAAGAAAGAAATAGTCATACCGTTCTTGCAATTCCGGATGAGCGGAAAGATATTGGTAAACCACTTTCAGTTTATATCCCTTCAAGTGACAGACATGTTCCGTATCGTTCCGGAACTTTTCCATTGAATCATCATAAACAATCAGGTGAAGGTCGAAATGCGGTTTGCCCTCCAGCCATTTGCGGTGCAGGCTATTGCAACCTACCGCAGAAATCACACAGTTTTTTGTATTCATACCGTTTTTTACTTTTCGAGTGTTAAATGTATTTCCATCGGACATTCTTGTTGAAAGTCATAGGCCGTCATTTGACGGATTCTGTAAAAGGTCAGCCAGCAAGAGTACAAGGCACGTACATAATTCATTCCAGCTTCATCTTTTCTCATCATGCAATCAAACAGATTATTGATGTCATCCTTTCCTAACCGAAAACGCTCTACAGCTTCCTTCAGAATATTCTCGGCCAGTTCTACGGAGCGTTTGGACGTCCGGACGATTTGCACTTGCACATTGTAGTCCCTGACCATGGCTGCCAGCTCTTCTTCTGTTTTTTGTTGTTCTTTCCGGGCCTCGTTTTCGGCTACATTCAGGTTGCTTTGTGCGATTTTGTACTTTCCACGTCGCACTCCCCAATCCACCAACGGGACCGTCACGCCTACTGATACCATATTTTGTTGCATAGGTTGGCGGTAGGCTTGGCTAATTTCGGCCGCCACTTGATTGAAGCCGACGCTGATGTCTATGTCGGCCTCAATGAATCTTTCCTTTTTGGCCTTGTCCGCCTCTTGCCTGGCTTTCAGGACATTTTGTCGCTGTGCCATATAAACCGGATGATTCTGCAGGAGATAATGCATGGCCTTCTCTTCCGGGATAAATTCTACCGGCACATCGTCCGGAAGTCTCGCATGCACTTTTTCCCTTTTAGGGAGGTTTAAAAAGGAAGACAATGCGGATTCTTGTTTTTCTTTATTGTTTCTTGATGCCAGCAATTCATTTTCTGCATTCGTCAAGGCCAGTTCCAAATCCATCAAGTCCGTGGCCGACAAGGCGTGCTGCTTCCATCGCTCTTGTCCCTCACCGTATAACCTCTGACAGATATTCTTATGCATTTCGGCCTGTTCACATCCATGTTCCGCCAATGCCAGTTCAAAAAAATAGGAAACAGTGGCCACGGCTATCTCCTCCATATTATAAACCAGTTCCTTCCGCGCATGTTCGTATTTTACAGGTTCTATGCGCTTCTCCCATTTGAAAGGATTGTATCCAAGCAAGTCCTGCGAATATCCCACGCGCAACGGGACACTGGAAAACTGATTGGAGACAGCCTGTCCGAAATGCCGGAAGAAGCCCAGCTCGGAATTCACATAAAATGTTCCTCCTGTCAGGTCAAGGTTTTGCGTAACAGACAGATTACCGTAGGAATAAAGCGATTGCTGCGTCCGATACACATCCATGTCTGTTTCCGAGATATAACGCTTTACGATGTCGCGGTTATATTGCATGGGAGTCAGGTTTAACGTCAGGTTAGGCAGCCTTCGTGCCTTGTAGTTCCGGTATTCCCAGTATTGTGCCAGAAACAGGTCGCGGAAACGGAACGCGTCCAATGTACTGTCGCAAGCCAGGCGGATGGCCTGCGACAAGTCCAATTCTACGGCTTGTACAAAACAGGTCGGAAAGAACAGGACAAAGACCAGACTGGAATATAGCTTTTTATGTCTCATTGATGTGCGTTGATGATTTTATCGATAGGTTCAAGAAATGTTTCAATCAACCGTTTGTCCTTGATGATAATTTGCGCCGTTCCTACCATCTGTTTGGCTATCGGTAATATTTTTCCGTAATTCGTGGTCAACCCGTTGGGGAATTCTATTTCCACGAAGTAACGGCTTTCCTCATCTGGGATCTCCGACACACGGCTCACTTTCCCGTTCAGGAAACCATACTCAGTATCCGGGAAATTATCCAGCCGGACATGCACCCTTTGTCCCGTTTTCACATTTCCCGCCCCGGCAGCAGGCAACATGGCCTTTCCAATGGGAGTCTCGGGATTTTCTGGCAAGATGATAAATGCCAATTCTCCTGATTCCACGTATTGGTTCCCGGTCCATATCCCCATCAGATTTACCCTTCCGTCCATCGGACTTCTCAACACATATTTTTCTTCCCATGCCTTCAATTGTGTTTCCAGTTGTTCCCCTGCTGCCCACAAGGCTTGGCGGCATTCCGTGGATGTTGTTTCATATTGGTGTTCCAAATCCAAAACAGTTTCCCTGTCCTGAATCCGCTGCATGTCCATTTCCTTTTGTGCCTGCAGGTTGCCCAACACCTCTTTTCGGCTCTGCAGGTAAGCCTGCAAGGCTTGATCATGATCTTCCTCCGCCCCGATATCCTTGCTGGACAAAATAGAATCCCTGAGATAGATTCTCCGTGCCACCATAGCCTGTTCCTTTCCTAACTCCAATTCTTCCACCCGATGGCGCTCCATGTCTTTCCGCCTGGCCTTTTCTTCTTTTTTCAAGGCAATCTTGCGTGGATAATAATTTTGTCTTTGGTAATCCAGATAGTTTTCCAGACTTTGCCTGAAAACCACTAATGCGGACTGACATTCCCCGGTATTCCAATCATTCCGTGCCAAAGCTGTGTAAAGGGAATCTACTGTGATTTCTCCTGACTTCCAGCCTTTGTACAGAATCTCCAATTCGTTCATATCCCTGAAGTCAGCCGTGTTCCGTATCATGGCCAGCACGCCTCCTGCCTTGACAAGCTGTTTGTCCGTCACCGCCACGAAAGCCAGTTGTCCGCTGCTGCGGACATGAAGTTCCGCAGGTGGCGTGGACGTGGTCAGCGTCACTTCGGCCTCCAGCGACTGCGGATATTTGAAAAACCAGCAAAGTCCGAAAGCCAAAGCCAGCAAGCCCGCCATTACCGTGATGCCCCAACGCAGGATCCATGGTGGTACTTGCCCCATGATTTCCTGCACTTCCTCACTCCGCAACTCTATCTGTTTGTCTTCTTTCAGTTCTTCCATTCCTTACCGATGTGTTAATTTCCCAATTCCAGTTGGTTCTTCACCAATGTGTAATAAGCCCCGCGTCGTTCCACCAATTCCTGATGGGTTCCTTCTTCCACTACTTTCCCCTTGTCCAGCACGATAATTTTGTCAGCATCCTTCACCGTACTCAGGCGATGAGCCACTACAACCACGGTTTTTCCCCGATAAAAATCCTTCAGGTTTTCCATAATGGTCTTTTCATTGTTGGCATCAAGTGAATTGGTGGCCTCATCAAAAAAAAGATATTCCGGGTTTTTATAAACTGCCCGGGCTATCAGTATGCGCTGCCGCTGTCCTTGGCTCACCCCATTGCCTTCCATGCCGATTTTGGTATTGTAACCCAAAGGCAGGGAATTGATGAAATCAGATATGTTGGCCGTCTTCACGGCATGGCGTAGCCGTTCCGCATCTATTTCATCCGTACTGACCGCAATGTTTCTGGCGATAGTGTCGGAAAAGATATAACCGTCCTGCATCACACTTCCGGTTTTCCCCCGCCAAAGATGAGGATTGATCATCCCCAAAGGGGTTTCCCCAATTTTGATATTCCCTTTATTGGGCTCATAAAAGCCCAACATGAGCTTGACAAGTGAAGTCTTTCCACTTCCGCTGGCTCCAACAATAGCTGTCACCTTATGTTGCGGAATTTCCAGCGTGACATTCTCCAGCGCATAGTCGCGGTCGGCTCCGCTGTAGCTGAATGTAAGGTTTTCCACCCGGATATCTTTCTTCTCAGGCAAAGTACGTAGTTTCAAGGCTGCAGTCTGTTCTTCATCCTCCTTCCCATGTACTTCATTCAGTCGTTCCAAGCTGATTTTGGCATCCTGGAAAGCTTGCGCAAAGCCAATGAAGCTACCGATAGGAGCAGCCACCTGCCCAATTATATACGTGAGAGCCATCATCATACCCAGAGTCATGTCCCCTTCTACCACGGCCTTGGCTGCCAAGTAGGATATAACGATACTTGTAGTCTGCGTAAAAAACACGGAACCGGCTTGCTGAACCTGTCCGATGCCCAATCCCTTAATGCCTATTTTGAACAGCTTCACTTGAATGCGTTCCCATTCCCAGCGTTTCTGCTTCTCGCAGTTGTTCAGTTTGATTTCCTGCATGCCCTGTATCAACTGGATGATTTTGCTCTGCTCGCTGGCCGCCTGATTAAACCGTTTGATGTCCAATTCCCGGCGGTATCTCATGAATGACAACACCCACACGACATAAAGCGCATTCCCGAACAGAAAGATGCCAAGAATCAATGGATGGTAATATCCCAGGATGGCTCCGAACACAAAAAAGTTGACGATGGAAAACAGCATATTGACGGAGTTACCCATCAGAAAGCCTTTAATGCGGTCGTGGTCACCGATGCGCTGCATGATGTCTCCTGTCATCTTGGTGTCAAAATAGTGCAACGGGAGTTTCATCAGCTTCATCAGAAAATCGGAAATCAACGAGATATTAATGCGGCTATGGATATGCAGCGAAATCCAGCTTTGAATGAATCCCACTACCAACTGGGCTGTAAACAGCATAAGCTGAGTTATCAGAATAAGCGTAATGAAATTCAGATTACTGTCCTGAATACCCACATCCACCAATGACTGGGTAAGAAAAGGAAAAACCATTTGCAGACCGTTAGCTACGACCATCCCTAAAATCAATTGGGCAAACTGTTTCTTATAAGGTGTCAGGTAACGGACAAAGTAAGACAGATCTCTTGTCGTGTTCTCTTTTTCTTCCGGCATTTCCCTGAAATCCGGACCTGGTTCAAGCAGCAAGGCCGCCCCTTGGTCCTTTCCATCCTTGCGAGTACTGATCCAGCATTTCAGAAACTCTTCTTTTGTATATCTTAAACGCTGGGAAGCCGGGTCGGCTATATATATGGTATATTTCCCTCCTTTATACTTTTTTACATTATAGCACACCACGAAATGATTCTGATTCCAATGCAGTATGCAAGGCAATAAGGCTTCTTCTGCCAACTGTTCGAAGGTAATCCTTACACCCATTGTACGGAAACCGATGGACTCCGCTGCATCACTAATCCCTAACATGGACACACCTTCACGGGTAATAAAACAACGCTCGCGCAACGTTTGAGCAGAATAGTACTTTCCGTAATATTTTGCAATCATACGCAACGAGGTTGAGCCACAATCCATTGCGTCCATCTGATTATAAAGAGGAAACTGCCTCATATACAGTCATATTCACAAATGTTTATATTTTCCGCTTCCAATCACCCTTATTCAATATGATTCATTAATTTAATATAAGCAGACAATTCATCTTTATCCATGCTACATACCTTTACGAATTCCAACCTCAATTCAGTTGCCACATTTTCGTTAAAATATCTCGAGTTCTCAAGTCTTGGATGATATAAGTGATATGCACGTCCTATGCCGATCCAACTTACCCCACCGCCCATTATTGTAACCCTTCTCATTCGTTCTGCATCTTCCGGCCCCCAACCGACAAATTTTTCGTTTTCTCCTCCTAATGCAAGATAACGTTTTTTATGAGCCAAATATACACCTCCACATGATGGTCGGTTTATAAGGAGAGACAGATCTCTTTGCTCAAGACACTCCAAATCCATGTCTTTTACAAACATCTCTGTTTCTTCCTCGCTAAGATACACAAGCCTGCTGTCATAAGGATATACTATAGTTTGTCCATCATCAATAATGCTATGAATGGCTTCATCTATTTTTGAGTGATTTATTACCACATCAGCATCAAGTACCGCAACTATTTCCGTCCTTACTTTTTTCATCATCATGTTAATGTAGTAGGTACGATGAAAGATAGGGTTCGCATCTTCAATAAAGATGTACGTGATATTTTTGTTGGTAAACACGCCGTCAGCCTTAGGTAATTTATCAGCCTCTAACAAAATGATTACAGCATTGAGCGGTTCCAACCATTTCAATACTGCTTTAAGATTCCTCAACCGTTCGTCGCTGTCTATACGAAATGGTATGACAAAGGTACAAATATCGTGTAAATCCATAATCTAAAATTTTGCATTATATATTCTTAAAGCATTTTGCGGAATTAGTTTTTCTACGAAAGATGACTTATCTACACTAAACACACTATTTTGAACAATCTCCACCAACCTGAAAAGTGCCTCCACTTTTGTTTTGTAAAATCCTTTTTCGCGCAGGCCATCAAGTAGCCAAAAGAAAGGCATCGGCTCAAATCTTTCCGAGAATGCATCCCCTTGCTCCTTATAGATTGTATCATATATCCAATCTATTTGATAGATAAGATGCTCCTGGAGTTTTGCTGACGTTTGTATAGACGCTTTATCATTCTGCCTGCTCAACCAGCAGATTCTCCACCAAAGATAACATCCTATACCTGTTAAACCGACATAATCCATGTCAAGAGCTGGCCTGTCATTGATCAGACGAATCATCTCATTGTCAAGATAAGGTAAGAAGTCGCCTGAAATTATAGTTTTTTCCGGTCTATGACTGTCCAAGATCATTCCAAGAGCTTTGCTCATACGTCCAAGACTGTATCTCTCACAGAACAATTGTTGCAAGGCATTTGATATTTTTCTTCTGAGCTGGCTGTCAGACAACAACAAATCCATTTTCTCTGCCAGTTGTTCCACAAAAGCATCTGGCTGAAAATCATCCTCATTAATGTGAACAAGACATTCTGGAGTATAATCCATCATTTCACCAAGACCTGTCGAGTCTGTCGCAATAAAAGGGATACCATGCGCCATCATTTCTATAGCCGAATAGCTACACTGCTCATGAAAAGACGGTTGTATGCCAATAGTCGCCTTACTATAAAATTGTTCCAATTGATCCTTGGCAAGCTTTCCTGTGAAAGTGACTTTATCCCAGATACCCTCACATAGCACCAGATACTGACTGAAATCCCCATTTCCGACAAGAGTCAAATGTATATTTTCCGTATGAGCCAAGACCATTCTGAATGCTTTGATTATATATTCTATACCTTTGATAGGATCCAGTCGGCCTATAAATAATATTTCCTTTTGCAATGCTTCCTTGCTACTGCTATAAACCATGGTCGACTCTTTTTTCATCCCATTATAAACGAGATGAATCTTTGCTTCATCCTGTTTATAATCCACCAGAAGCAAGTCGTAAGTGAATTTTGCGAGAACGATGATTTCATCGCATAATGAAAACAGGCGTCTATCATTCTGATATTCATCCCGTATTCTTCGTTTCATCTCATTCTCGGTATCACTATGAATAAGTTTTCTGAATTGCGTAAGATTTCCATTCAAAGTGAAACACCAGCTTAAATAATGAATGGTATAGAATGTACGGCAGAATCTGTATTTAGCTTTAACAAGTCGCATTAAGTCAAAATGTTGGCTATAATTAAAGTGAAAAATAACCTCATCTTCTTCTTTTACATATGAATCTAAAAAAAAGAGAATGCACCTATCGTAGAGAAAAGAATCTCCGCAACTTTTGAATGAAGGGATTCTATAATGGCAGAATCCGTTTTCATCCTTTTCAACAGTAAATTCCTCCACATCTGAATAGATGTCAAGAAAACATAATTCGTACTGATCCAGGCTGCATTTTATACAGTCTGCCAACTGCTTAATATAGGTTCCTATCCCATAAACGGAAGCCCTGCTTGTGTTATTAACAAGAAAATATTTTATCATAAGACTCCTTAATTAGAAAATAAGCATTTCCATTATCAATACCGGCATTCTTATTGAGATAGGCCTCCTTTTCCCATGCAGGTTGTTTAAGACTTTCAATAAACATTTCCGGTCTTATTATTTTGGTGGCTTTATCTTTCATGTTACTTTCAAGTTCCATAATATAATCCTTATGTAAGGATATACATTTCTGGCCAACAGAAAGCCGTGTTTTGATATAGAACAACACACCTGATGTTCCATTCCGAAAGGAATGGTCTTTCATTCTTCGAGGGTCAATACTCATTATCTTTTTGTCTACCTCACATAATATCTCATTCAGATTATCCTTAAACATTCCGGCTTTGCACAATAGCGTGAACCCAAGGCCTAAGCCTGAAAGGCCATTCTCTATACTAATATCGCCATTATAATAATCTGTTGACATATTTTGCAGAATATCACACGCATAATCACATAAAGAACGATTGTTATGAACCATGCCATAACAATACAGGGAAAGAATGATACCCATCCTTCCATGATATAGCCCACTTTCAGGGGTTTGTGCCGCCTGAAAGGCTAAATAGTTGACAAAAGCTTTAGTCGTATACATAATAATACTTGTTTACTTTTGAACGTGACAAAGATTCTGCTTATTGATTGCCCTTTCATAATTGGAAAGCGGAGGACACAAGAACTGGTATACACAATCCTTACAAGGTTCAGAAGAACGCACCTTCCTCCATGCCGTATTTTGCATCATTTCAATGTTAATGACATCAATAATCCTATCCTTATCCAGATGCCCAATTGTGTCCTCATTAAGATTTGCCTTTATATCCCCATTAGGCAGAATGTACAAACTTCCAAAGAAATTGGCATTTAACTTCTGATTACGGAATATCTCACGCATAGAAATGGGAGTGGCAACAATATCGTCCTTTGACAGGTATACATTCTCCTCAAAGAACCGAATGTTTTGCCCATTATAATACGGATGAATTTCAAAATTCTTTACTCCGAGTGCTATCATTGCCAATTCTAATTCATTATATTGCTCTTCATTCTCCACAATAAGATGGTATTTCACCTCTTTATCATGTGTAAGAAGACAAACCTCACAAAGTTTATCCACATTTACAGGTGTATTGATAATCAGATGAATATTCTGACTGTCAATATATGAATTTTCCTGATAATTCAAGTAATGAACATAAAAGTTAAACACTTTCTTACCATCTTTGTTTGATGTACTGAACACTTCTAAATTATGATATTGATAAATGTCTCCACCTGTAATGTTTATTGTGCGTACAGGAAAATAACTTATTCGGCGTAACAGATCAATCAAAGAATCCTGTGATAAATTTTCAGGTGTTTCTCCTTTGCTACAACAAAAGAACTGCTTGGTATAGTTCCGACAGTGCAAGCATTGTTGTGGGCATGAATTATTCAAAATAATATTCACATCCAACAAATATTTGCTGATGTCTCTGGATAAGAACATATCTATATTTTCCTTATCCTTAAATTTTTCCACATCAAGATTCAAGGACAGAATTGGCAGAAGAATAATCGGTTTGACTGGGTGTTCGGACTGTTTCAACAAATTCCCCATACCATTCATGACTACCGTATTCACAAAACCATATATATTTGGGTCTATCAAGTCGGACTGTTTCAACTCTATACATCCAAGATTATTTTCCTCATAGATTTTATTGACTATTTGAATGGCATCCAAAGATTCTATACACAAATGCTTACCCGTATGTGTATCATAAACTATCATTCCTTGTGACTTAATGCATATATATATGTATGAGTTTAAGTAAAACCAATATTTATAGTTCATTGTTTTTAGATAAAGTTTCTGTTATTTTATTCCTTTTCCAACTGTTCATAAGGCTTTGGTCTCGAAATCAACTGGCCCGTATTAGGACTGACAACACCGACTGTTTTCCAATAATCGCGGTTAAGATCCCCCTGCAGCTTCCATACCTTTTGACGGGTCGACATCTTGTAGCACTTCTTTGGATACTGGTAGATAGGAAAATTGCCCTTTTCTATGCCAATCGCTTCAAAAGTATAAAGTCGTTCTGTATCGTATATTTTAAGGATGAGACCGGGCAATCCACCGAATTTCCACGGCCCCCGACGTACAGGAATATCTGTAGTGAACCACGCCACAAAGTCGCGCCCACGCCAATGGCATGTGGCCTTTTGACATTTATGCTCACAAATAGTCTGCATTTCTTGAGAAAGCTTCCAGTTCATTGCGGGTGTTGGCTCGCTATAACGGTAATGTTTAAAGATACGGAAAGGCATAGTGGCCCATTCCGTCAGTATACTATCTGTAATAAAGATAGCCGACCACTGGTATTCGCTCCAAGTGGTTTTCTCGCGTCCCTTCATGCCTAAAAAACGCTGGTATACATCAGAGTTGGGATTTTCCTTATGCCACTTCTCGAAAGTATTATCTGCTTCCTCTGCAAACAAGCTGCAATACTTGGTGCAAGTTTTGCCTATCTGCAATTGCCCGAGGTCTATATAGGTGTCCATATTGGTGATATCCGTTGCATTAAGTGCATACAAGATTCTGACATCAGCCCTGTCAACAACTGTACGCTCCAACGTTCCCCGATAGTACGGGTCGGGGCATCCCCCACTGCCCTGCTTCTGCTGGGCAATGGCAATCTGCCCGATCACGAGCAGAATTATGATTGCAATAATCGTCTGTTTCATCATTTAAGTCTGTAAGGTACACTAAAATTGAATATGCAGCGGACTGGCTTACCGTCCTTTTGTGCAGGAATAAACTTCGGCAGTAATTTGGCCACACGCAAGGCTTCGTTGTCAAGAAGCGGATCCACTTCACGAATGACCTTAAAATGTGTAGGAGTGCCATCACGCTCTACCACAAATTGCACTATAACCGTACCTTGCAGTTCTTGCTTCACCGCCTCTTCAGGATAGTGGATGTTTTTTTTCAGAAAGTCAAGTAAGAACATCATGGCATCTTCGGCATCGTACTTCGGACGTACATCAGGATTGTCACAGATACTGTCATCCAAGGCGACTTGCTGCATGTTTTTCCCTTGCATTACTGCGATCGTATCGTTTTCACTAACGTTTTTGCTTATACTGCTTTGGGGATCCATACAGGATACTCCTCCTATCGCTACAAGACAGAGTAATACTTCTATTTGTTTCATGGTAATTTCAGATTTAATTTTACCAGAGGGTGCATATTATTTATTTGATATATACACCCTCTTTTTTTAACAACTAATAATTGTTTGGATTCGTTGCATTACACATTGAACACATTTTTATTTCCCTTTAGGATAAATAATTGGTGTATCACCAACTTCACTACTATAACCTGCAGCACCACAACTGTTATTATTTGCCGAATCATAGCCATAAGCATAATTCGCCATTTTGTTGTCCTGGGTAGATGATCCCCCCTGATTTTGGTAATAACAGGAACAACCACATTCAGTCCCTGAGCCACCTACAAGGGAGTTCATCTCTTTAGCTTTGATAGCAGCCGACGCCATTGACGTCAATTTGAATCTTTTGATTTTCATAAAAATTTAAATTTAGTAAATAAATAATATTAATTAATTGCCCAGTAAAGAGCTGTTTTCCTATAAAAGTTTGAACCTGACGTTCATCGTGGCATTCCATGGCCGAAGTTGCGAAGTCTGGGTGTAGATGTCAAGACCGGAGTAAGTGATGCGGGTGTAATGGCACTGATTGAAAAGGTTATCGAATTGGAGTTCCAAATCGATACGTTTCAGTTTGAGTTTGGCAGTGGCATCACCGAACCAAGCATGACGGTTCGTGTTTGTCAGGTTATTGTAGTTGTCTTCGGCTGCAAAGGTTATGGTAAGTTTCTTTGTGGGATATACGCTTATGGAGATGCGCTGCGTGTTACTGCTCACATTCCTTGCTCCGTCACTATTCCCCTTAGTATAACTCTTACTGTAACTGAAACCACTACTGTAAACCATCCCTATCCAACCCCATGGACTAAACGACAGGGTTCCACCGAAGCTGACATTCCGGCTGTTGTATTGATAGAGTTTACCGTCTACGAGTTCCTCGCCATCAGAAAAGCTACAACCTCCAAAAGCACGGATACTGCCGTTTAAGAAGTCGAAGCCCTTTGTCAGATCGCCACTGATGTAGTATTTGTTAGCCACAGTAGGTTGCTTTATTGCAGTTACGATACTTGTTACCCCATGATAATCATAGCCGTAGATTTGATTGTCGTGTGTGCGGTTATAGCCAGCCTCCATATTGGCAAACAAAGCCAGATAAACATTGCGGTAACGTGCATTGGCTTCGGTATTGATATTCTTGGTCTCGGAAAGTTGATCCACATACGAACGTTGGAATGTGCGATAGTTCGACATGATAAAACCGCTGTAAATACCGCTGGGATCACCCACTGTCTTGGAATAGTAGGCTCCTGTATGTACCGACCAATAACGTCCCAACACTATATCGGCCTTGAGCGACGGAGCCAGTAGCAGATGCGTGTATCCATTGCGAGCATTACGAATGTGGTCGTCCAGCATCTGCGAATGCAATTCTACGGGCAGACCTAACGTGATGGAATAGTCTCGGGTGTTGTACTTGTAGGACTGGTCGAGCACTACGGTATAGGTATTGTACCACAGGTTATTCTCAGAGGAATAACCTGGCATCTCAAACCCATCAAGGGCAGTCTCTATGCCATGAAGATTAACACTGGCCCCCAGTCCGTAGTTCAAGTGGAAATATTCACCTATTCGGGTATCGTAATTGGTAGAAAATTTAGCCGCGATGTGGCGCGAATCAATGTCCTGAGAATAACTGTCCAAGCCATTTGTCACGTTCAGTGTGTTGGGTCGTTGCGAATATCCAGCCGAGAAGTGCAAATTGAACATATGCTTACCTATGGGCAGTGTGGTGTTGAGTGTGTTACTCAGCGAAAGTTGCGGACGGTAATAATTCTGATTGATGAGCGCATCAGTATTGGCGGTATTGCTGGTGAGCAGTCCGTCGCAATTGTCCGTATCCCAACCTGCATCCAGTTTCAACACGTTGGCGAGGAAACCGTCGGAGGAGTTCTTGCAGAACCTCATCTGTCCGTTCAGATTGTGCAGACGGGTATCGCTTGTCAGCGTTTCTTCCGTTATAAGCCTTTGGTTTTCTGACAGAAATAGATCCGTCTTGGAATATCCCTCGCGTTTGATGCGGTCATTATAGTAGCCAATATTGAAAGTCATTTCGTTATCGTCGTTCAGTTTCTCCAGGTGATTGAAACTAACTACATGTGACCTGTTGTCGAACGTGCGCTTTTGCGACAGTCCCGAACCACTGGGCATCACAGCGTTCATAGGACAAAAAGGATAAAGGCCGACGCTGTTGATGGCAGAATAGTGGGCTGTCAACTCCTTACTCACATCGTCACCTGTATTGTTACCTTTGTAGATCGTCATGTTTTGCCTCCGTTTAGCGAAATACATACCCACCACCTCTGACATCCACAGGGGGTTGTCGCCTATATTCGAAACCAGTTGGCCACCTATACCCAACATGGTACTTATTGCCACAGTCTCCTTGGCAGAGTCTTTCAACTTCAGGTTTATTGCCACGTCGTCAGTAAATTCCTTGCCTTGCAACATCTTCTTGGGCTGATGGTGTTCCATCACCTGCACACGTGCCACATCCGAAGCGTTGATATTATTCGTGGCTATGCCATACCGACCTTGCAGCAAATCCATCTCTTCTACATAAAACTTTTTGATAGCCTGCCCGTTGTAGAAAATCCTGCCGTTGTCCTTCACTTCTATACCAGGCATGCGTTTCAGCACATCACCTATGACACGGTCTTCTTGCTGTTGGTATGCTCCCACAAGGTAGTCCACCGTATCACCACGTTGCTCTATTTTGGTAGCCTTTACCACCACTTCCTTTATTTGCAATAGTTTCTCCTCAGTGAAAATATTCAACGTCTGCGTGCGATTGGCCACTATTCGTGTTACATTTTTTATCCCACTATTTGCCACTGTCACTGCTACACTGTCTGCCGTGGTCATAAACTCCAATTTATAATGTCCCTTGCTGTCGGTGTCGGCAAACCCCAAGATGTTGCTCATCCCCTTGGCTGAAACTGTCACGTAGGCATTCACAGCCTTGCCCTTCGAGTCGAGCACGGTACCTTTGATAATGGTTTGGGCTTTCATTTGGAATCCGACCACAGGTATTATAACAAGTATTGTCCTGATTCTGTACACGCTAATTTGATTAAATTATAAATACTTTCTCCATTATTTCACGATACGCTTCTGGATGAAGAGAAAGAAAACGCATCTGCCGCTGTTCAAATTCTATAGCCATTTGCTCGTTCATAAAACCATAACACATAGGCTTTTTATTCACATTCTTCAAATTAAAAAGACATTGTATACATATCTTTCTGTTTTTGCACTGAGAACACAGGGACTCCATCTTAGCAAAATACTCATTGTATTTTTTTGCAATTTCAACTGGATCTAATTCAACCTGAGTCTCTGTAACCTGTCCAAGTCCGAACTGATGTCCGATTCGTTCACAAGGAAGAATCTTGCCATTGACAGTTACAAACATTTTTTTAGAAAACGGCAAGCAAGTTCCAGTAGGAATATATCTGATGTGCTTCTTGTCAAAAAGTAAATCCGTATAATCACGGTAATAATTACCACTATACTGATGAAGATATAAAGCTAAACTCTTATAACTACTTGCGCCCATGAATAAATCCTTTTCAATCTCTTCATAATGTTCTGATTGATGAAGACTTTCTTCTGAATTCTTATATGTATGATTAAACTCCTCCATTTTTTCAGGACGGATGCCCGAATTATTAAGTTCACTAATCATCGGTTTCTTGCCATATCTGTCCTTGAAAAATCTGTAAACCTCTTCTACTGTACTTTTGTTGTGGAACACAGAGTTGAAATTTATATTTTTATCAAAGAAATCAGGATATTTCTCACGTAACAAATCCACATTCCGCACAACACGCCCAAAACTGCCATTACCAAAATGATCCACTCTGTAACTGTTGTTTTTTTCATTACCGTCAAGGCTGACTAAGATATGAAAATCATGTTCTACAAGGTAGTCCATGTATTTATGCAAAAGTATAGCGTTGGTTGTCATAGAAAAGAGGAATTTTCTGCGTGGGCAATCCAAGCGCGTTTCAACATATTCTACTATTTCTTTGATGAAGTTGAAATTCATCAATGGCTCTCCCCCGTAAAATGAGATATACATAAAGCTTTTTGCTGATGTGTTCCGTTCCGAGTTCCAATACTGGTTCAGGTAATCAATCAGACGTATCGCTTTGGATACAGACAGCATGTTGTCTTCACGTTTGTCGAAGTCACTGTAAAACTCTCCGTATGCACAGTATTTACATTTCAAATTACATGCATCCGTTACCTCAAAAACCAATTGTGGCAAATTGGCAAGATTACTTAAAACATGTTCTGAAGTAATATATTCCGTCATATCTGTATAAATTTAATTGTCATTACATCTCCGATGTCTTAATTTCTCCCTGCTTGATGACACTGCGGAAATAATCAATGGTTTTGACCAAGCCCTCTTGAAGACCGATCTTAGGTTGCCAACCATTTAACATTCTATATGCAAGGCTTATATCCGGTCTGCGCCGACACGGATCATCCTGCGGGAGCGACTTACTAATAATCCGCGAAAGCGAACCAGTCTGTTCAATCACCATCTTTGCCAGCTCCAATATTGTATACTCTTCCGGGTTGCCTATATTCACCGGTCCTGTGAAAACATCAGCAGTGTCCATCATCCTCATCATAGCTTCAACAAGATCATCAATATATTGGAACGAACGAGTCTGGCCACCATCCCCATAAATTGTTAAAGGTTCTCCTTTCAAGGCCTGGAGGATGAAGTTGGAAACCACACGCCCGTCATCCTCGGCCATACGCGGACCATAGGTATTGAAGATGCGGATAACCTTCACCTTCACGCCATATTGACGATGATAATCCATGCAAAGGCTTTCAGCACAACGTTTACCCTCATCGTAACACGAACGGATGCCGCAGGGATTTACATGCCCCCAATAACTTTCAGGCTGGGAATGAACCCCTGGGTCGCCATACACTTCACTGGTAGAAGCATGCAGAATTTTACAATTATATTTTCGTGCAAGTTCCAGCATGTTTAAAACCCCCATTACGCAAGTCTGAGTTGTCTTAATTGGATTTTTCTGATAATGTACTGGAGAAGCAGGACAAGCAAGATTGTATATCTCATCAATCGTGCCATCCAACCCAATGGGATTAACTATATCACCGTTTATATATTCAAACTCCGGATAAGCCTCCATTTCTTGAAGATTCCCAACCTGCCCTGTAGACAAGTTATCTATACAAATGACATGTTGACCTTTCTTCAAAAGATACAAACATAAATGGCTTCCTATAAATCCGAGCCCTCCAGTTACCAGAATTCGTTTGTTCATAGTATTCAATATTAGAAGTAAGGACAATATCAAATTAACCGAAAGTTTCTTTTATATTACCTGACTCGTCAAATATACATACTATTATTTATATATGCAAATAAAAATAGATTATTTTATTAAAAATCATTATATAATCAAGTAACCATTCTATTTTCCGCCACGATGAATTTATCGGCTGTTTTTCAGCCGATAA